>JGI24021J15306_10001759_pt1 | contig 22047 bp, 15 predicted proteins | sample Ectturendosymbi1_FD_15306 | JGI IMG/M metagenome (IMG submission 15306) | reverse complement strand
AGACTCTGGCGTTATCACCACGAAAGTTGAATAAAACTAAATTTCGTGAATAATAATTAAAACATACATTTTTGACGAAGTTTAATCTAAATGATCATATACCGGCCATTGACTCTATGCGTACCACAGTTTGTTGGAGGTCCCCTTGGATCTTGAGGCCCTAGGCTTAAGCCAATATAGCCTTTAGGTAAATCCGCCCTTACTACAAGCCTGAATGAAGGTGCGATATCAGTAGGGCGAGAGAACGAGAAAAAGCATAACTGCTATCCATAGCGTTCTTCATAGAAGGCCAAGTCATCTTGCAGCTTACCGATTTTATCGGTCAACGGTCGTTTTCTCGTTTTTTGTTAGTGGAAGCGGAAGCGATAGGTGTGGAATCGGAAGCGGTTGACGAAATAGCCGCTTCCACAACCCTGCTTTAAATTAGCCTGTCTTAACACAGTCTGCACAGACATATATATAATAAACTGACACAATAGCCTTCGTTAATTTCAACTTTACATAACCTGTCTTAAGCAGCTTTCACGAAAACGTTTTTAACGATGAACTAGAAACCTAGTCTCTCCATCTGTACGCAACTACAAAGCGATTGAACAACACTGCACAGCACATTCATTATAACGTAAATGTCCCCGAGAATTTCTACGCACAAGGGCGAAGCCAGCGAAGTTAAGCGGTGAAGGTCAAGACTTTATTAACAATTAACAATTGGCCTTGTTCTGACGTAACCACAACTTTGCAAAAACTGCTATAGTGTCCGCATGTTCGCAATTCTTTTTCGAAATTAACGAATCATGTTTCTACACCCTTAATCTACCGGCTCTGCATTGAGGGCAAAAACCAGAAGAGTAAAAGTCAAGGGTAGAGAGACGGCTCTAACTTACTAACACAATATATATTGTGGGACCCCTACGAATGGTCGGGGCCCCCCTGACCGGGGGGTACGGGGCTGCCTTGCCACGGCACTGTGAACAGGTCTATTATGAATGTTGCAACCTCTCGGTCATCGCGGCGTTGAATGTACGATTCACCACGAAGGGGATGTGTGCGAAGAAAAACACCTGTACGCTATATAGCCTATGTGGCGCGAACAAGCAATCAGAGTGATCTCGTCGGAATAGGTGGCGGAACCGGGGGGGGCGGCGCATGGCCCTAGGCCCCCTCACTTTTATTTATTTCTGGGGGGGCTGGCCAGTGGCCATTCCACTTTTAAATTTCGAATTTTACCTAAATAATTTTAAGTAACACAATTAGTATTAGGTCCATTGTTAAAGTGAATCGTGTGATGAAAAAATGTTGCAGAATTTTGGCAGTATGTTGTCAAGAAAGTAGCTTACAATTTTTAATATATTATTTGTAACTTGGCAGTGAATTCGGCAAGACTTCGTAATTGTTTGGCAGAACGCAACGCGCACAGTCTGTCAGCCTGCTATGGCTTGCTTACCATATTGGTGTTGTTGAACAGTGTTGCCAGATGGTGTAATACAACACAGTTTATACAAAAATGGTGTAATTCATACGCTTGTGTGCATGGACGTCGGAAGGATTTTATCCAGGGGGGCACTAGTGGATTTTTTCCAAAAGTTTTTCGGTTTTTCCAAAGGGGCCCAAAAGTGGTGAAATTTGGTTTTTAGTACTCACAACTAAGAAATCAGCCTTTTTTGCTGAAATTTTCAAATTCCTGTCACCCAGGCGGAGATTTACCATTAGGCAAAAAGGCTTAAGCCTAGGGCCCCCGATTTCGGTGGCCCCCAAAACTTTGGGAGTGAGGACAATTTCCAGCGTTTCTGTAAGCAATTATATTTGCATTTTTGGTTTGGTTCAACACACATTTTTTTACTATGCCACTAACCAAAGATGTCTATAGAAGAATGAGGTCGAAAGATTGAGGTGAATGACGATGGGCATTCTCTTTTTATGGCGTTGAGAATTGGTTATTATTACGTATTATGTGTGAAACAAATCGCCTGATGCCATTTTTCAGATTACACAAGGCCAATGAGGTATTCAATAAAACGTAATGTGAGTGTGGTCAGATAACTTCACTTCTGCCTTTATAACTTCACCTCTGCCTTTTGCGTTAGTTTCATTTGTGACTATTTTTGTTCCTGATATCGAGGGAATTCAAAATAAAGTAATATGTTTTTGAATCGGAACAACTTGTTCAGTGAATGTAGCGAGCACGTGTAGAGCTAATTTGTATGACACCAGTCGTCACAAACCAGGGGCGGATCCTGGGGGGGTGGGCGATCGCTCCCTAAAACATACGAAAGTAAATTTATTATTTTGTACAATTAGGAAAACAATTACATTTGTGATGTAAACAAGCGTTATGAATCAGTCAACGTGCATTTGGTCGCTGTAGCAACCAAGTCTCTGCGGGCACGATGGAAAAGCTCTGACTGACACGAACAAAAACACCTGCACACTGGCTGCGAAAAGTGCACGTTGACTGATTCATAACGTTTGTTATTTCAAGGCACTTCGGAAGCCTCGCTCTGCGAATAGTTACTGTTATCAGAAAGCGACTTTTTATGCGGTGTTAATCGTTAGCTGGCGTTGAGTTTTAGTAAGTTTTTGTCATTTATGCAGTAAGTTTTGAGGCTTCAACGTTTTGGTTTTGTTCTATTTGTCGCGGTTGGGTTTGCGCGGTTTGTTCATTGCAGTCTTGAGGTTGTTTACTTTCTCTGACCTTGTGTTGGCCTCTCTACGTTTCACACCTGTTAGCATTGCTTGCAGATGATAGGACTGACGATGCGTAGTGTTACGTGAAATCGATTTCTTATTAAAAATTTATGATTGATTCCTTGCTTCTTTCATATGTGGAGTGAAGTTACTTGAATACAGATATGCGCAAGTTTGAATCATCGCAAAAAGATGAAAGCAGAGCTTAGTCGGATGATTCCTCTGCTAAAGCCTACAGAAAACGTAGAGATTTTTATTGACGAGCTTCTATGATAGAGTTTTCACCTGTTTGCATAATTCGTCACTTTTTTCTAACCCCCTTGAAGTGACGAATTAGGCAAATTCTAGTGTACTTTCGTAGTTGGTAAAATGTAATTTTATGACTTCTGCATTTGCTTTGTCATCTACAATCTTATCAGTGTAGCCTACTGCCTGCAAGTAGTAGCCTGCAGCCTAGGCTAGTTGAAAGTTGTAAGACAGGATTTTTAAAATCAGAGAATGAATTGGTGGGATCTATTTCTCACATGGGCCACCTTTTCGCTTGCTGACATTTAGGGGTGTAACGAGGGGGTTACGGCTATAGTCAGTTTGATCGTTATTCTGGGTGGAACAGTATCCAAATTGTCGAACAAAAAATCTCATTATTGAAAAAGTATGACACCTCGTTTCGCTCAGTATAGTGAAAATGTTACGAAAGTGGCAAAACATGAAAAAGATTTCATTATCCTAAAAAGTATGTTGACTACAATTTTAAAAAATATAAGCAAAATAATTTCTCACTTCCCTTATCGGAGAATACACGAAAACGCGATAAGTAAGCAATAATCCTTCTCAAAGAATTTTAACCCTTGCCAGGATATGGCATTGAATTAAAAAGCCATTTCAAGAACGATTTATTGCAGTTTGACTATAACGAGGCTTTTTCTCGAGTCCCATTAAACTACGTTACAGGGCAATTCTATTGTATCTTCTTCAGTATCATCAAAGTGCTTCTTCTACAGATCAATGTTAATTAACATTTTTTCATGAAAAACTCGTCCAGCTTTCGAGTGTCGCATGTCCGATAGCAGACAACTTGCCGCTATCTGTCAAAGATGCATTGAGCGTGCTCCACTAGCTCAAGCAAACTCTAGGCTAGTAGGCTATTGTGTAATTTTGTTTATTTTTACGTATATTTACTTTTTCGTCTTTTTTCTTTCCTGTGCACATCCCATTATTTTCGGCATGAAAGCACACCCCATAGTTTTTTGTTTGTTTGTAGCTCATTAACTAATTCTTGTTACTTTTTTAGCTTTTTATATTTTCTTCAAACATATTCCTAACCACACCAAATTCGATCCACTGTGCAAAAAAGGCATGCGATTTCATCTGTACATTTTCTTCACCATGTTCTGTGTTCGCTTGTTTTCTTAATTGTGCTTATTTCATTTCCTTTCTCAACACTTTTAAAAAAGTGATAAACAGTGTTGGTTGACTAGATCAGGGCTTGTCAAACTATGGGTCGCGACATCAGATATAAAAGTTTTTGTAAAATGTGCAAGATAATTAAAAGGAAGCTTGCAGTGAATCTTTTACAATCTTTAACTCCTGCATTTTTAGAGGCAACACCGTGTTGTGTCAGCTTCATGGTGTCAGTTGTTTGCTAGGATGTCACTTGGGCCAGGGGTCTCAAACTCAAATAGCCCTGAAAACCTTTGAGAACACACTGAGTAGTTTCCGGTTAAAGTTAGAAGCTTCATTCATGGTTTCGGAAGTACTCTGATTCAGGAAACGCTGGATCCATAAACCATGCACAATTGAAATTTGATGAAACCACAAACCTGTCATTATAAGCCAGGATGAGTTTTGTGGAGTTATTAAACAAGTTTGCAACTGCAATTTTCAAAACAGAGCTTACGTCATTTTTGGAAAGTNCAATAAATGAATGCCCAGTCACTTCTGATCTAGCCATTCATAAACTCTTAGCCTTTTGCCCAACATTTTTTTTGTGAAGCGGCATTCTCAAAATTGATACTCAATCCAAAAAGTTATCCTTTTTGAAAAATATTGAGAATGTCCTTCGTCCTGCGCTGTCTTGTATCAATCTACGAATGGATGATCTCTGTAAAAATCATCAAATGCATCCATCCCATTACTTGTGCTTGATAACTTCTATAAACTGAATTGTCTTTTTGTTACTTTTTTCGCCTTATTGTTTCCAATTTGTGGTAGTTTCATTACTGTATAGTTACTTTAGTGGATTGTGTGCATTTTTATGATTTCACCAACGACAAAAATGCCTCTAGAGATTTGTAATGGGACATTTACACGTATCATTAACATCTAGGGCTCTAGACTATCCATAGCGGGTCGCATATGAAAAAACTTTTTTAAAATGGGGTCGCAGAACAAAAAGTTTGAGAAGCCCTGGACTAGATGACCGCCATGGTCCTTCACCAATCTTATATGACACAGTATCCCTCTTTGTTTACACTGTTCAGCTTTAATGCCATTGTATTTTCATTTGCTGTAGTGTTCACTGATGGTTGGTTTACCTAGCGTGCGATAGCTTTTTGTAGTGCTTTTGCGTGTTGGCTGAGTCATATGAAACAATAAACCATCACCAACTCTGACCTACCATTTGCGGTCGGAAGTGGGGGATGTTGGCCCCTCGCTGGATTTTCAAATTTCCTATTAACTTTTTAGCAGAAAATTGTTTCTTAGTGGCAAATTGGTAAAATCAAATTTAACCATTGTTAGCCCTCTTGGAAAAAGTCCTTCCGACGCCCATGGACCTAACAATGCAACACCTCGCTCTGCCAACGCAGTCTAGCATTGAATTACCTACCTGGTAGCACGACGCGCCTAAACAAATTGTGGTACTTAACTCCACGACTGGTCCAAGGCTTATTCCTTTCGATAGACGGTTTAATTAGCTATACCACTGGAAGTTTGGTAAAATACCATCTATTCATAGCTTGGTGGAATGAATAATTGGCTTTACGTGGTCATGACAACTTTTTATCAACGGTTCAACATTTGCAGTCCAATTTTGGAGACGACGGCGCCTTTCGCTCTCCCTCGCTACGCGCCTGTTGCGCACATGTCAAGCACGTGGATGAAGCTTCATTTATGAGCATATCCCTCATTATGGGGTTGTGACAAGTTGGCTCCTTTATTTTAACAGGAACATAGCGGGTCACGCATCTCTTTCATACACGCTTACCACTCAGTCTCGCATGCTTCAACGACAATTCACTGCTACACTCTGACCTATACGGGCAAAACAGGATTGATCTGCAGATATACGCAAGGCAGCCTGGAGTTCTACGCTCACCGTTAAAAACTAAGTTTATTTTGCGGTATTCTCCGACGAAGAGGTAATATACACGCGTTGCCGGCAGCACCAACGTGAAAATTTTCCAAGTGTTGTATAAACGTTTTTGAAAGTTCAACGAACGCATGAGACAACACCGCGCAAACAGAACTGTAGCAGCAGACGTATACAGTTAAAGTGACTGCATATATGGCTTTTCTTGTTTACTTTGCATGGACAACCCTTTTGAAACTATTATTTCCAGGTCCACTCTGGCCCAAAGCGGCGACGCTAGAGGTTCAGCTATTGAACTAATAGCCCCAACAAGGGCAAACCGGGCTTCTCAGGCACACAAGGCGGTCGGCGCAGGCATGGGGGGTCCCATAGGAAGGTGGTAAATGTTTCTCCACCCCCCTGTGGCTGAACCTAGCGCCAAGTCTCTCCCTTGCGACTCCAATGGCCTACTGATGACTGGGCAACTTAGTGACTGCAATCCTTCCCCGGAATCTCTTCAGAATTTCTCAAGAAAATTATTTTCTCGCGTGGAGGTCATGCCGTGTACACACGCGAGATTGCAATTGTGATCATGTCAACGGCCAATAACAATTATCCGGTAAAACTGCTTTTGACTAAAGTCAGTGGTTCTTATCAGGGTCTCCAGAAGGAATGCCAAAGCAGACAACTGATCCGTCCAATCACAATCGTGTTTGGCCTTTCCTCATGCATCTCACTTGAAGGTTGGTGGACGAGGGTCCCAAGTCATTTCTATCTTTAGGATTACGGGGGGCCCCGGGGTTGGAAAGGTTAAGAATCACTGGACAAGGCTACCTGAAGAAAATTTCAATGACCTATGCATGCGAAGCTCGAAACAACGCCCAGCAGCCCACGTACAGGAAAAGCATGACGGAGCAGTGAATGTAAGCAAGGGCGGCAAGACACGAGCCGCCAGCTATTCTGAAAGAGCAGAATCGATTCACCAGGTCCAAGTTTTTGAGTTGGTAGTTGACTCCGTTTGTTCAAGCAATGGGTTTTCCAACTGATTCCCGAGCAAACCAGTTTGGCTCTACATCCCACTTTTAAAAAGCTGACAACGCCACTGAACAGACAAAACGTACGGCAGCCAAACGCCCAAAGACAAAGCTGACGAGCACGGTGGGCAATTATTCACTAGAGAACTATTGGTGACACCTCAGGCATTGCTTTTAGCAGTGAAAAATAAACAAAAACGCTAAAGGTTTGCCGAGGGCGGGATTACAGTTTTGTCATCACGGCAAAACGTCACAAACAAGAGCAACGGTGTGAAGAGACCAGTGTGCAAAACCGACAACACAATTCATTGAGAATATTGAAGAGATTAAGCTCACGATAAGACCTATTGCTCTTGTGCTAAGGAAACGAAGAAAAAAGTGCGTGCATGCGAAATTTTAATCGCTTGTCAACACGTGACCACTCTAGTGCGGAAATTACCGCTATTGGCAGTGCTCATTCACCGGTTGAAAAATTTTCTAGGGCAAATAATTGCGCCGTAAAAGTTTGAGCTTTTGCAAATCTCCGTAAAACAGAAGCGTAAAATACGACGATGCAACATCATTCCACTTCCACTATGTCGTGGTGACAAAACCAGGGAAGAATTTGGTTGGCTAAATTGCTCCCAATGTCACTGGAGCCTCTTTGAAGCGGCGCATCATCACTTCCAAAATGCCGCCACTAAAACCCGATGACATAGGCGTAGACAGGGGGAGGGCATCCCCTCCCAAATTTTTAGAATATCTGGTCATTTTGTGCTATGAGAGACGGTATCTCAAACAAAATAATGTTGCTCGCCTAAAATCAAACATTTTGCCCCCCCCAAATTTTGGGCTGGCTACGCCACTGCCCGATGAACCTTTTCTTCAATTGCCCCGACCTCTTAAACAGCAGGTCTATCTATAACCACGACCAGGCCCGCAACCAACTGATATTTTCGGTGGGGGAAAATGATTGTAACTTATTGTTGTACGTAACAACTAAACATGTCTTTGAAATTTCCCGCTTTGCGCCCCTGGTTGCGGGCCTGTCCACGATTGGCGGGGTGTAATGTATGTGCTTATGGTCGGCAAAATACCTTTAACAGGTGAAAAGCACAGGCACGTAAGTTTTGTCCGAACTTACAACACAAATGAGTTGAAAATATGCTTCGCACTGCGCGCAAACTTCGAATGCATAATATACCACTCAGTTTCGAAGATATTGCTGCCCAGCCCGGTATATACAAATGTTACTGGTGCGTCTTTCTTCCTTAAAATACCATCAGGACTATAATCAAAAAGGTTAACCCCGTTTACGCCTTGGCAAACTTTACGCAAGTGTCACCAGCTTGCAAAAAATTAAAGCATTCTCGGAATTGGAATTGCTTTCTGCTTCCAGAATTTCCACATCTCATTATAGCGCTAACGCGGTACACGCAAGTTAACAGCATCGATACTACTTTCCTTTTCCTACACACAAGTTGCAGCATCAATACTACTTTCCTTTGGAAAAGGTAGAAATAAATTAACTGCGCGGTTTGCAACTTTTACTTTGCGAGACCATTTACTGCTTAGACAGCCATGTGGGAACTAAAACCTGCATCGTCGACATTCTCGGTCACAACGCAGACCCTGCTGTTCATCGAATGTCCTGGAAGCTAAGTCAAGAGGTTACTGGGACGAACTCAAATTTAATTGCAACCTAAATGTATATATATACTTTATATTATATGTTGCGAATATTTTTGAGACGCTTCGATTTCAAATATAAAGTTTTTCGTGGCGCTTTGCACTATCCTTATGCGTCTTGACTAATATATCACTGTGCAGTCCGACGTTACTGGAGAAAAGCTTCGGCCTGGCCTACTGCAACCGTGGTCCAAATGTCATGTGATACAACACAATCGTGGCATAAAAAAACTTTCGTCATCTAGATTGGGGTCTAACAACGAGTATTCGGTTAAATGGCTGCAGTTAAGAGTGATACCCACGGTACAACTGCAAGCTTTTTTTCATTAAACACTGTAAAGGGAGGAAAACTTGGCAAATAGAATTTGTTTGAAGTACCCCCTTTTCAAAATACGATTCTGCTTCGTTAAAAACTTCGTAAGGTCACAAGCGACGAATCCCGGCTTGGCATTTCCTGTTTTTCGCCATCGCGAAGGCAGTGGTGTGACTTCGTTTCAACGTTTTTCCATACATTGACCAATTGGCCGACAATACGTCAAAAACGCAGTTTAGTTTCCAGCGTGGGTACCTTGACAAAGAGAAAAATTTTGAATCAAACAAATGAGTAACCACGCTGCTGAGAGAAACGAATGAGCACAGGAGTAGTGCATGCATGCTAAACAGGTTTGATCTAAGAATTCGCGGAATGCACAAGAATTTCAACCAGCTTCTGTCGTGGTCATGCGGATAAAATTAACTTCGGCAACCGATTTTCCACGAACTGTTCATCGTTCTATCCCGCAAAGATTTGCTCTGCTTGCTTAAAGAGTTTTTTGATCCCGTGAGGTTTACCAGATTGAGTCAGACTCAGGGGCGGATCCAGCCAGTAAGATCGGGGGGGGATTTCAGCAATATTTGGTGGTCAAGCAAATAAAGTAAGACAAAATGGCCTTGTATCGCGAATGCTATTATCCAAATTGTAAACAATCATTGTGAAAAAAGTTACTTTTGTAGGTTTTTTGGGGGTGGCGATCGCCCCAATCGCCACCCCCGGATCCGCCTCTGGTCGGACTATTGTTGCTGCATAGTCCACTGTGATTATAACACTGGTTTGAACGATAACAAGAATATTGTACGTTGAAACGATTAGCTTCGACGTGGACTTTTTCTAATGAAAACCTGGGTCGAGACAGATAATTTCTTACGAACTTTCTGTAGACAATTAATCCGCATTCTTTTATGCTGCTGATCTCCACGTAACAACATAAACACAAAGAACTTCATCTCAGCTGCGTCCTTCAAACCTCTGTACAGCTAACTGCATTTAATAAGGCAGATAAAACGCAGCAAGAAGCAAAGAAGAATCTAACGGACTTACTTGCTGTTATCTTTTTACGCCCATATCATAGCGCATTAGCTCGTTGGTCAACAAGTTATTTTGGCGTTGCGAGTTGATGAGGTCCTGCTGCATATGCTGCGGCTGCATTGCCTGCTGACGCTGGCTGTTGCCGTGGTTACCGACGTGATGACGATTCACGATGCTGGACGACGTGATGACGGGATTGGACTGCGAATGCTGCGGTACAGAACCGGAGTTTGACGAAATGTCTTGGCGATAAGCGCTGTTACCGCCGCCGCTCCCGCGCATCTGTTGCTGCGAGTAAAGGAGCGGTATAACCAGGGTTGCCAGATCGTGCTTGTTTCTAAGAAACATGTCTTAGAAAATTTCAGTGTGTTGATTTCTAAAAAAAGAATTTCAATGCGTTTTCTAAAAAAAGATTGTTTTCTAAAAAAATTTTTTTTCAATGTGTTTTCTTCTAAAAGAAAGTTTTAATGTGTTTATTTTCTTTAAAAAAAATTTTTGTTTGATGCCATAGTCATATCTTATTGCATTCTCATTCTCAAAATTTTTCACTTGCAAAGCCGAGCTACTGACCAGCTGAAAATAAAACGACTGCCAGTGAGAAGTAACCAGCGCTCCTTCAAACCGAATGTTTTGATTTCTGTTTTAAATTCTGAGTTGTTAGGACTTGCCAATTGGTTGTGACATCAGATACATCGTTTTTGTACTGCAAGTTACATTTGATTTCTTAAAAATGTGTCTTTACCGAAACTCGCTCATTTTTCGGTCCACGATGTTTCTAGCCCCGGGTATAACCGCGACGTCATTGGAAACGGCGACAAAACATCCATGAACACAGAGGAGACAATTTATACTATGACGTCATAGATGCTTCTTCGCAACGAAAGTGATCCGGCTGACCTGTTGATGATGCAAGCTGGACGACTGGCCGTCTTTTCCCGAACTGTACTTGAATTTCTTTGAAGGCGGTTGTCCAGAGTGACTTTCATTTAGCAGCAAGCTTTTGCTGTCGCGACCTTGACCGTGCTGCAGAAAAAAACAGTAGACGCCTCGTTCTCAACAAATCATCAACAGTAGTTGAGGTCAGGGCCGCAATCAGCTGAACTTTTCGTGAGTGGATGCAAAATGATTGTAACTTGTGGTTGTACCTAACGTCCAGAAAAATTAATTATTGGCGCTTTCGAATTGTCTTTGAAATTTTCGGGGGGGTCAATTGCCTGGTTTGTCCCCTGGTTGCGGATTTTGTTGAGGCTGATTGATAAATTCCTGTAACGCGGCGTTTGCAAGGCCAGGGTTTGTTAGCTTCAGGCACCGTCAGGTTTTTGTTGTTGGAGGAGTTTAACAGCAGATAGAGACGCGCTGCACTCACAAACGTAAGGCTGTACCAGTTGTGTAGTGAAACTGGGATAAATGAGTGGGAAGCAAATTTTCCCGAGTATTTGTCCAGGCAACTTTCAAATTTTTAGGAAATGACTAAAACAAGATCATCAGTAATACCGACTACTAAATCACGCCAAAAATTACGACATTTCAACAAAATTCACCATTCAACTTTTCCTGGCTGTTGTTTGCATCAGACTATTTCAGTCACTGTGGCAGGTCCGTCTGTCGGCATGGAGACAGTGGCCATCCATCGGCCGCTAGTTGGACCGGATTATACCATTGCTAACAAAAGCTTCATGCTTACGCAACGTTAACTGTAGAACTCACCTTAACTGGTTTCTGCTTTTCTTTTTCATCATTGTCATCGTCAGTCAAAAACTCTCTCTTTGGATATATGATGGCCCCGCCAGCGAAAACGCTGCAAACAAAACAAAGCAAGCGATTAAAGCAAAATCCCTGGTGATACGATGTAGCGGCTTTGAACACCTCAGTCAAACGTTGAAAACGTTTAGGCCAACTCGGAATAAAACTGGACACGGGTGTTCAGTTGTAAGACGTTTTGAACAAAGCTTGGTTTAAAACTACGAAATCAACTAAATGTTGCTTTTGAACCTGCAATCATAACCGAGCGACCGTCTTGTACGATTGCCAGATCCAAGTAACTACGCGACTGGATTCCTCCAAGTCGAAACATCAAGAAGCAGGGATTCGAACTTAACGACGTAAAGCGGTGCATCGTCACAAACTATTCACTGTACATTTGATATTTGACCGGGAATCAAACCGAGCCTACCAGCTTTAACAGCGCGTGCTCAATCTCCATTTAACCTTGTTAGGCCGTCGGTGTACCATTATATTCTTGCAAAAAGATTAACGTTCAGTGACTTATAACAAGAAGAAATACTACAGCCGTGGTAAAATGGGTAAAGCTGAATTATTCCGCAGTAAGCTCTGCATCAACCAGGGTTCCCACATATTTAAAAAAACATTTTCCAATTCCATGCTTTTTCAATATCTTTTCAATACTAAATTCAAAGACTTTAATAACATCATTCAGCTTCATTTTCCGAAAATTTTACTCATGGAACACAGTGCAGAGAAAACATCTGCAGAACTATCATCAGCAGTGAAGAAAAAAAATTGAATAAAAAAATGGTTGGATTTAGGATTTCCAGACTTTTGCAATACATTATGTACATTTTGGCCAAGTTGAATACTTTTTCAAGGTCTTGAAAACTGATTTCACAATTTAATACTTTTTCGATACTTTCAATACCGCGTTGCAACCCTGATCAACGCACATGTCAGCCAGCAAACGAATCAAAAAGGACGACTTACTCCCTTTCCGGCTTTGGATCTTCGTCAAAATAAACGTCGACTTTTGCTTGTTCCGACGTTATTCTTTTCAGGGGGTCCATTGTTAATAATTGCGAGAGCTGCAATCAAAACGAGTTAATCAACTTATACAAACAAAAACTCGCAAAAAAAACTTTATATGCTTCGTAAACTTGCCAAATTTGTTCAAGAGCAAAAATTATTTCAAAACCGCATTAATATTTAAATCAAGGAAATGTTTTGAAACAAAAACAAAACATTCTTGACAAAAAACACAGGCGCAGTGACAATGAAGTTTGATGATCAAAGAGAGTTTTAAGCAGGTGCCCCCCCCGGCAACGACGTTTGTTCTATTCTGTCTAACCAGCATTGTTCAAAACGACGTTTTCTTGTCAGTTAGTATCTGTCATTTCCAGCCAATTTATCTGTCATTTCCAGCCAATTTCTAGAAGTGTCTGTGTTTTTGTCAAGAATGTTTTGTTTTTGTTCGAAAACAATTTAAATCATTTCCAGCCAATTTCTGGAAGTATCGCTTGTAGGCCTTGTGCTGCCAGCGCATAGCAACACCAGAGGGTATTGTGAATATGCTTGTACGGAAGAATTTAAAAAACATGGCAAATGTCCATGAGCGTGGACAATTGTTACATTGATCGGAAGGTGGTGATATGGTTAGGATTATATCGTGACTTACCCGTAGCTCTACGTTTGTACCAGGTTTTATCCTTGCGATAACAAAAACCTGGTCATCACCAGGAAGCCTTCTAAATGAAATTGGATATTTTAATCATGTCACATGTAACTGGTGAAATATTTTGTGCTATATTTTTATTGCGCCATTTTAACGTACCTGTCTTCGATTCACCATAATCGTGAGACACACCTCCTTAATATTCATTTAAACCGGAAATCACAAAACAAGGCCTGCCGCAATCTTGTATTTTTTCTAGTATTTACGAAACAATTATCGTCTGATGTACAGATACCGATCAGTTGGGTGTGATCGGCTGTGCTGAATTTTTCATCTCTGTTAACATTCCTTGAATTTTCTATAACTGACAACGCTGGTTTCAAAACTTCACGAACTCTTAACAAGTAAAAATTATTAGATTTTGTTGTGATCGCGAGGTTTTTTCACACCTTAGACTAGGTACTTTTTGAACACCACATGGCACACATCAGAAATGTCGGACGGTTCCCACGGCATGCATTAAATTTTTTCAAATGCTACAAGTGTAAGGCCACTGTGCCCGGTACTTTTACTTCGTGCAATACCGTCATCGCTGAATACAAGTGTTTCGCTGGTTAACCTTGGTCTTGCGACAGTTGTGAACAACAAAACAGGGACTTGAAAAACATGATTCGTATCAAAACTCCACGGACTTACACAATATTCAAATAAAAGAAAGCATCAAGACAGTGTGTATTTAAAATCATCAATAAACTTACTAATAGATTGAGACCTAAGTACAAACCACCATACAGTACACACACCACTTCAACACACTACCAAGTACTCTACTGTACTTGCACTTACCAAGCCAAAAGCTTTATCTTCCTGGCTGATTTTGTGCTTGTTCAAGTACTTCTGCAACGAACAACCAACATAGTTTCCCTTGCGAAAATCTTTTTGAAATTGAGGAAATTCAGGCATTGTACGTATGTCCACCCAGTCTTTCTCTACTGGGAACCCCATGACCTGGAATATTCTGAAACAGGCAAAAGAATGTTTCATCAACTGAACGGACACCTCAACAAAATCAATGCAACAAACGGAAACTAATTTAATCGCACTACTGTTTTGATTGCCAGTTTGTTCATAAACTGATTTTGTTTCACTGCAATGCAGTTCTTGCTACTCGGATTCGTTCGCACAGAAAACAGAGTTAAGGTTAGAAATGCTTAAAGATCAATTCAGTGAAGATCAGTTAGCCTTTTCACTGTTACATTTGCAAAGCATCTATGAGTACCAGGTCGTCCACAGAGGCCAAGTTCGTTGAAAAGCATGCTATGTTGAAGCTTAGTCCGTTGCTCGGTTCAGCGACAAAGACAGCTTCTCAGTTTTTTGAGAATTACTTAAAAAGTGTTTTGTTTTGAAAACATTTGTTCTGCGATTTCGAATTTTCACCAGAAGGTGTTGATGAACAATCTCTCAGGTATTTGAACACATTCACAGCAATCAAACACTGCTTGGCTCCTCTCATCAGTGTTTTTCATTTCAGCCATCCGCGACCTTTTGTTTCCTGCATTCTTATATTAGAACCTTATTGAACACATTCTACCAAAATCATGAGGACGCAAATTTTTGTACGAAAATCTGATAGTAATTTGATGTGTTCGTACGTTGGAGTGATTTTCAGGCTCAAGTTTTTGTTAAAAAAATAATGCCACAGTGGATTTACAGCCTTTGACTAAAAATGCACACATAACCCACAGGCAGTTGGTCGAATTTCCTATCATTCTTCTTCATTTCATTGTTTTTGACATCGCAGCATACCACACCTGTCGAGCTGATCATGGTGGTATGGGTTGGATGCCTTCACATCTTCTTGTCTACAGTGAAAGATGGGTTCCGATGTCAGCAGCTCAGCGAATATACAACCAATCGCCCATATATCTGCAACAGATGGTAAATACAGGTAACTCTGAAAATCTCATGATAACAAAAATCTTGCAAATTCATCATCACTCAAATAAAAAATTTAGCCAAGCAAAACTGTTTCAACCAAGTCGATGGCAGTGTCGACTAGACCTGCTTTGCCGCTACGTGGAAGTCCTGTTTTTGTTGTTTCCTAACCAAGACTCTCTCAACAGTTTTTTTACTAACATCAATTCTGTTTCAATCATGTTCTTGGGCTTGGTCTGGCAATCCCATGTATACTCGGAGTCTTCAACACTCAATCATTACAATCTGCGTTTCCCAAGCACTTTCCCTTCAGCCCCAATAGATCGAATTAGATACATTCAACCAGTGGAATAATCAACAGACATTTATCGACAGTTGTCGCAACGAACGTGCTTCCTGGGGAAAAACATCATGCTTGCCTTTAAAAACAATATTTAGACATTAGCATGAAAAACATGGATTTTCTAAAACAGTTTAGCATCGGTAACATAGGTTTTTGATAACAGAACCCACAATTATGAAAATCATACCTTTTTAGAAATCACTTGATAAACAAATTACACTTATGTGAATAAAACAATTACAAAATGGATGCGCCGTTTGTCAAACAAAGACTATCATAGTGAGTGCTGAGTATTGCAGATAAATCCTGGTTCCAACCACAGCATATAAATGAGACACAAACTAACAAAACCAAAATATACCTATCGCTTTGGTGTAATGTCTCGCACCAAGGAGCAATTCTGGGGCTCTGTACCAGAATGTTACAACAACAGGGTCAAGGTCTGCCAGTGGCTTCAGTGGTGAATTGAAAAGTCTTGCGAAGCCCATGTCAGCGATTTTCACCTGTGAAATGCCAAGCATGCTTGTTAAAGTCCAGCTCAGGCAACTCTTAAAACCTGACTCTATGGATAAAAACTGCCAAAATGGCAAATAATGTTTTAGGAGCACAGGCACAAAAAAGCAAACTTACAGTATTTCAAAATATACATACAAACATATTTTCCATGGGAGTCACACAAGGTGACTCCTGCCCAAATGGCAAAATTCCCTGTACAGGTGCAACTGAGGTAATCATGAGCCACCCGTGTCGAATTCACATGTCATATCAGCTAATTCCCTCATAGGACACAGTTACCAAGCTTGCCTGTCAATGGAACAAAATGGCATTGGAGTCCAGCTGTTGTACAACAGCTTTTGTCATCACACATTGGGAACCCACTGCAATCTTGGCAGTAACCCCCTTACTCAAAAAATGAACCGTATGCATGCATATTTTGATAGGAATGCTCGACAGAACACTTCAAAAAATCAGCTACTGAGGAAATCAAGTTAGTAAGTGCATTTTAAATCTTTTTAAAATTTAGTTGAAAACTGACTTGGCATAATTGGCCAACCTTTTCCTAAGAAAAACACTGTGATTATGTCAGTACTTTAGAAGCATTGACCCAGGGTTGCTATGTAATTTTGAATACAAATTTGCAGACTTCTTGAAGACCTTTTCCAGACCCTTTCTAGACTTAACTTCTCCGAATGACGTACCCAGGTTAAATGCAGGCACTATAATATTTACATAACACAATATAAGTAAAATGATCAATCTTGAATAAACTATTATGAAAATGTATGTAAAAAGATCAAATGTGGAAAATATATTTTTGTCCATACTAACAGAGCTAAACAAATTTTTTTCAAGACTTTTCCAGATTGGAAAATGACTAAATTTTTTACCATACTTTCCATACTCTGTCGGAATCTTGTGACCTGTCCTGTATTGGACACAAGAGCTGACAGAGGGATTGTGAGAAAGCATTACCGCTTGTTACTTGACTCAAAAAACCTTTGAGGTGCAACATGGAAGTCAAAAGAAAGGAGGCCAATTACCACGATACAGTCTGTTTTTTTTGCTGAGACATTTTGGTCACTGAACCATTTCAGTCAGTTGTCTCACAGCTGCATTAATACTTGCCGTAACAGTGTTTTTCAGGTTATATTTTCAGACATTTTGACTGAAATGACTTAATGTTTTTTGGTTATTTCAAAATCATTTCAGTCAATGACCACAAATGACTGAAAAAAAACAGCCCACAGTATTATACATATTTATAAACTTTGACCTGAATCTTTCAGGAATCTAACTGTTGAAATTTTATGAAACATGAAGTGAAATCTCAACAAAATCATCAGTTTATTATAATTTATAAAGTCTTAACATCGTTAAATTTAATTTTTTTAATGTAGCAACAAGCGTTGAAGGCCTTTTGCGATTTGTTCATAGGAGTAACAAAATATATTATGGTGTAATATAAAACATGTCATTCTGTTCACTGCATGTTAGCTTGCAAGTTAACATTGACGTATTAGAAGTTCATATAGCATTACACCAACGCACATACTTGTAGATGTAACCAAAATGGCAATGGAGAGACATGTTTGAAATTTATGCTTTTGCTGAGGTTTTGCAATACATTAGCTTTTATATTGTTACTAATGCTATACAATGGCAATCATTCTTTGTTTCCAAAGATATACATTGCTCTTTTAATGCTGTGTGTCATGCATTTTATTTTGCAGCTGTATTTTGTAACCATACTTCAAACTACTCTGCTTTATTGTACTCCCATACACACAAAGAGACACATACTAGCATCAGCATGTTTTAGTTCATGTTTTAAATTAAAGAAGTCAAACCATGAAGTTTTATGCATGAAATTCCTGGAATAATAGACAAAAACGTATAACTTCCAATACATCTTCACCTATACAATTCCTTAGATAAAAAGTTATAATTGGAAACAGAAACATTAACTCGTTGAAATAGTACTGTTGCAACCTCTTCGGTGGCGTTGCGTTGAATGTGTGATTCACCACGAATGAGATGTGCGCGAAGAACAATATATATATATATGTGGCATGAACAAGCAATAATAGAGTGATCATGGCATGTGAACGCTATTGTTGCTTGCTGCCACAGTGCGAAGCTTTGCGCACATGCCGCTCGAGATTTCCGATCGCAACAAATTGGTGCTGTGACCAGGATGTGGAGGTTGTGCCGTGTGAAGCCTTCACAAAAAGAACGTGCGATCGGTGCAGTTCGTTGTAAAAAGGAGCAGATGCTGTTGCAACCTCTCCGGTGACGTTGCATTGAATGTGTGATTCACCACGAACGGGATGTGCGCGAAGAACAACAATATATATATGTGGTGTGAACAAGCAATAATAGAGTGATCCTGGCATGTGAACTCTATAGTTGCTTGCTGCCACAGTGCGAACCTTTGCGCACATGCCGCTTGGGATTTCCGATCGCAACAGTACAATTATACTAGTTTTTGGAAGGTAGTGACCACAGATCTTGAGGCAGTGCTAGAATTTCATAGATCTTATATTAGAACACTATGCATATGCAGATCCACTTACATACCTTTACTTCATTAACAACTTGCCATTCATGGTGAACATTACATAAATACTTTCAAACAATTATAATCCATTAAAAGACATTTTTAAAGAAACATGGCCTACCTAATTATGACTTGTGTTCTAATTCATCAACCACAACAACTGCAATTTTTATAGAACGTTTCAAATGAAAATAGATAATCAACTTGCCCTTCCTCGCTCAGGACCTTCACCCATAACAAGGATATTGGCTGGTTTTAAATCTCGATGCAAAATCCAGTTTGAGTGAAGATAATGAATTCCATCCAGTATTTGATACAGTAGTGATTTGACAGTAACTGTTGGAATGCTGCTTGGAAGCTTTTTGTTTGCTTTAGAAGCACGGTGAAACTTTATGATATGCTGTGAAAAGCAACACAATGCTTGTTTTATCAAAACAATACATTTTTTAGAAACAGCAAACACTAATTTAGTAGTGTGTATGTGGGTGAGTTGATACTATCTGCTTCACTACCAAAGTTTCATTTTTTTGAAGCACCACAGACAAGTGGCAGGAGATTTTGCAAGCAAAAAAGCTTTGCCCTGCTAAATAATCATACAGGGTTGAGGGTTCTCATCAAAGCAAAGCTCACTGTCTTCCTCAGTACGTCCCTTTGTTGCCGCAGTAGTTGTTTTGAGGATCACAGTACATTATCATTACAGCATTTTTTATACTTCCCACTGTAACATACCAAAAACTCTAAAAAATCAGAGAGTTTAAGGAAAAGTAAACTACTTACAGTACAAGCCATGACAGACTTCTTAAAAAATGCCCACCATTGTAAACTACAATCTGTATGTATACTTACAAGAACACAATCTATAAAAACACCTAGCATCACACAACATGCTGTAGTTTTAATGATTGTGCACTCCAAATGACATTTAAGCGTTCCACCATTACCTCAAGAATGGAGCCAATAATTATGAACTTAAATCTTATCAAATATTATTGCAGATAAGCAGACAAGTCCACATAAGCCTTTTTTTGGTAAAAATGCACAAAATTTCTTGCATTATTTGTTGGAAAATAATAATTAACAAACATCTCTGGTTTTTCAAAAGAAGAAATATGTGTGATTTTCAACAGCTTCAAAATTATAAAACCATTCATTGAATTCCCTTGCCATGCAGTAAATGTTAGAATTTAGTAGCACTAGCTGAAACACTAATTCAGGACACTACATGCATCTCAAGACATTGCCAATATGATTAAAGTGGTGCAAATCTTTGCAGCCACAGCTAATCAAGTGCAGAAAACGCAAATGTGCTGCAGGCCATATGCTACATTGACACTACATACTATGACATGTATTTCTTAACCAAACTAGCAACAAATTTTCCAAAAGATGGTCAGCGCATCACAGTAATTGGAACAAACAAGATTGTAAAACTGACAGTGACAAGGACCAGATGACCTTGTCGCGACACTATTCAGAGAACCACGGCACTATAAACAAGCCACCTCTGCATGAAGCATACACTGTTACTTTTGTGGAACAACCAAGTTGTCACTCTCTGGATATCTGTGAAAATAAATGGTATCACCTAATTGACGCGCAAATCAACATTCAGAACATGATCCTTGTTGATTTGCGCGTCAATTAACATGATTTTTTGTCACCACTAGTATTCTTGAAGTCGTCAGTTTGTTAAGATGTTATGATTTATGAGCTTGTGTTGCAAAATTTTGATGGTAGTCTTGAGTTTGTTTTTTCTCTGCTGTTACTTCAGCTTTTCAACTTTTCACCCATAAGCTTTGCTTGCAATTTTCTGGACTGAGGATTCGTAATTTTACGTGAAATCGATTTCCTATTAAAAATTTGCTGATCAATTCCTTGCTTACACCCATCGTAGAAAGTACATACTTGAACAAATATTTTAAATGGCAACTTTGATACTGAACAAACAACTCTTTTCCACATAACTCTTTTCCGATGTGGCAAATTTATGCATGAAATTTTACACTGCAAAAAGGACATGTGTTTAAGTATGAATGAATGGTGTTATCTTGATACCTGTTTATTTAACAAAAGGCTGGAGGAACAAAACATACAATAAACTGCAAAAACATGTTGGTTGCTTTGCATTTTACTTCCTTTTACTCATGTAAACACATTATGCATATTAAACCTTATGCTCAGAACAACAGACTTTTACTTATATTAGCTAAATGTTCCCTTTGCACTGTAACTAGCTTGGCCCTCAGGATGTCTATAGCTCAAATGACTACCGGTTGTTTGCAGCCTCCCACTCCCCCATACATTTGACAAATCAGTCTACTTGGAACTTACAAATAGTACTATGCAGCAGCCAGTAGTACTAAACTTTTTTTCTGAGACATTTCAGTCATGTATCCCATAAAAGTTTTAAAACTCACTGTAACAGTATTCACTAGCCTAACGTTTCTGACATTATGACCAAATTGACCTAATTTTTCTTGATCATGTCAGCAAAATTCAGTCAGTGACCAAAAAATAAAAGCTTGCAACTGCCACATATGCATTGCATGTGGGTGTGAAGACATTATACAATACATTGATTTTGACCAATACAATTGTCAGCACTATATAAGCCCACATCAAGACTTGACAATTATGGGTTTATTAAGTAGGTGGGCTTATAACATGAGGAGTTTTTGTTGCTCTAGTGCTTCCAAGTGACTGTACACAATAAGAGAGCAAATTCTGCAAGATGTCACAGTACGACTATGCATGATATGTATAAACAAGCAACCCATACATAATTGAGTTTGTGATGGCAACCTCAGATAGATCAGAAACTAAGTTTACCATCCAAAATATGTGAGAAAGACTGTGAAAAAGTGAAGAAATGACACAAAGCTGCCTTAGCTGCACTTAAAATGAAGCACACTATACAAGTTTTCATTACCTAACCTTTACACTTAACACTTTGAGAGCTGGCGTACGATATATTCGTACTTCGATTTCGGCCTAAAAAACAGCGTTTTTCGGTTGCCTTACCAACGCCCAAGTTGCTACGCCGATTGCGCTAGAGAGCTGTTCAAGGGCTCAAACAGATCGGCCAGTCTAGTAGATTGCACTCGAAAAAAATTTTTTGGTTAGGGGGTGCGGATTTTTTGTGACTAACGTCATAAGTGAAGTAGTTTTGGGGTCATCTTGGCTCACGTTGCCTGGCCTAGGGCCCAACCGCTAGGCCAAAGTGTTTCGCTGAAGTTTTCATTGGAAACTAGGCTCAAGTCCGAGTCTTTTGAGCCTTTGATCGACTT
>JGI24021J15306_10001758_pt1 | contig 22050 bp, 13 predicted proteins | sample Ectturendosymbi1_FD_15306 | JGI IMG/M metagenome (IMG submission 15306) | reverse complement strand
AAAACAAGCAAAACAAGCAAAACAAGCAAAACAAACAAAACAAACAAAACAAACAAAACAAACAAAACAAACAAAACAAACAAAACAAAGCAACCAAAACAAGTCAATCTTTTTCTTGTTTCAAGTCTATCTTGATAAACCATGTAACTACCTATGATATTGTTAGGAAAGGGCACCTCTGACGCCTCTGTTGCCCCCCTTTGGAAAGGACAGGGGGCATTACCTCGGTTATATTCCCGCTCTCCGGTGTCCCTGAATACACTATTTGAAACGTAAGGCCAAGCCAGCCTTACGTCAATCCACTGTGCTGTGAACTTGATCATCTAAAAGAGGTGCCTGACCTTAAACAAATTGCCCGGAGTGACCAACGAAGTAATCCGTACTCATGGACAATTTCCGGGCCTCACTAAGAAAATTATAAACATCAGAGATGATCACGGAGCCGGAGTGCCGGAGTGGACTCCGGCCGGAGTTTGCATTTTAGGCTGGAGCCGGAGCCGGAGTCAATATTTTAGTTTCGAGCCGGAGTTGGAGCCGAAGTCTACATTGAGGTCTGTGCAGGAGCAAATCAAAACTTTTAAGGGGCCTAATTTCTGTAATGATGCTTGTTGTTGTCAAACAGAATGGAATTAATTGAGACGTGTTTTCTGACCAGTGTCGTCATATATCACAAAAGTGTGGCACTGGGTGGGAGTATCGAGCATTTCACCACTAATGATGGTTTCAAAGTTATGACCTATGCAAATATATAGAGTGTAAGTGACATGCAGTTCGGAAATTTAGGAATCCATGCCGCAAATATGAGAATGTTGGGCTAATCATGTGGGCAATAACACAAGACACAGGGCAAAAAACAATGATTAACAAAACAGATTATAGAGAAGTAACAGTGTGTCGAAATGACCTATACACTGTAGGCCTAGAAGACAGGATTTGACTGTGATGTTAGAAGTAATGTGCAGTAGTACATTTCAGTGTTCTTTTAAGGTTTTTGAAAGGGTGTCGTGATGGAGCTTTAGGGTGTCAACACCATTTTCCCTTCTATATCTGATACTTTTAACTCATTTTCACAAAAACGCAAGCTTCCGACCAAATAAGCTGAATTATTTGAATACGACATTCACTTTTGGCAAACAAACTAAATAGAAAGGTTGAATGTAGGCCTACACACTCATTCATTTGGTCATTTTCGTGCTCGCGTTTCCTTTGGAGAGAGTCGCGGGGGCAGCAGCCCTAAGAAGACCCGATCTCTCACAATCAACAGCAAAATCAACAGCAATATCTCACAATCAACAGCAATCTCAGATAGTTCTGCTGGCTCCACACCAAGATCGGAGATGTAGTCACTCCACCTGGTCCGTGGACGACCTCTTGACCGCTTTCCCGTGGGTGTAGACTGTAGCTTGAAGGACTCAATTCGCCTTTCTTTCCTAGAAAATTCTCGATACATGGATGAACTAACATAGCTGGAATCTCTCGATTCGGAGAAGTAGCTTGACATCCCGGGCTTTACGGATTTCAGACAATGTGCTCTTTGTCACGAAGCGTCACACCGAGACCTTTTCGTAAATATCCCATCTCTGCCGTTTGTTCTTTTGACAGTACTCCTATTCTTTCAGTCGTCACCTAAGATTCATGACCACAGGTGAGGATCGGAACGAAAACCGATTTAAAAACTGAAAGCTTTGCGTTCTTTGAAAACTCCCGTTTCGTCACCACGGTGCAATAAAGATCACGCAAGAACTGCGTTTGCTTTACCAATCCGTGTATCAATCCCTTTGTTCAGACTTTCGTCACTCGTACATACCACCACAAGCTACTTGAACGTCTCCACCTGCTGTAGTGTACTGCCGCTCATTTCCGAAAACACTGCCTTGGGCGTCTTAAGAGACACAATGCCTCAATATTTTTAGTGCTGATTTTCGTTCCTGTTTGGTCGCACGCAGCATAAAACTGATCAAATTCGTGCTGAAGACCTTGTTGAGAAGATACACGCATGCAACACCAATTCGTCAGCAAAAAGCACACGGTTCATCCTGCAGTACCCAACAGTGATACTCTTGTCGACGCATCTGTGACTGTCTATCCACTGCATATAGACCAGGGCTCTTCAAATTTGCTGGGAGAGACCACATAAGCTGTTGCATAACGGTTCGAGGGCCGGTCATCCTGCTTAATGTGATTTTTTAGGGTGTTACATTCTACCAAAGCGACACAGTTTTCGTAAATATATTATATTTTCATTATTGACAAAATGTGTTTTGCGGCCGGGTGAAATGGCTTCGCAGGTCGGATTTGGCCCGCGGGTTGTAGTGTGGACTGTGGAGAACCCTGGCATAGATTATAAAGAAGAGTGGAGACAAGACACACCATTGTCGGAGTCCAACACCATCGCTGAATGGTTGTAAGTTAACTCCGTCGACAGGGATACAGTTACTTGACGGCCAGCAAAAGGCACCCGTCAACACCGTACTGCCACAACACCCCCCAAAGCTTTTCACGAGGAACCCGGCCATATACTCTCCCGAGGTCAACAAAACATGTGTAGCCTATAAGTCAGTGGCATGCTCCCAGGATTTCTCGAAAATTTGCAGGAGAGTAAGAATTTGTTCTGCACTGCTATAGCCGCGATAAAAACCGCATTGGGTATCATCCAGCTTTGGTTCAACTACTTTCGCGGCATCTTGGCATGCACTCTTCCTGAGAGGCTAAGCAAAGAGATGCCCCGGTAGTTGGTTCATTCACTCCTTTTGGGGAAGGGAAAGATCAATTTGCTGATCTTTCGGCACCCTTCCAAAACGCCATGCCATTTGACACACACGAGTCAGCGAGACCATCCAGCGTTCCAAGTTCCCCTAAATCACTGTCAAACCTGTCGCAATCAGCTTTAAGCTCGGATTTAGCAGCGGCATCATAGAGCTTATTGGTGCACAATTCTACTGAAGCTTTCATCTGTGCAAAGTTAAAATATCCCGCCTAAAAAAGTTTGTTCAGTTCTGTCAGGCGAGGTGCCAATGCCGACAAAAAGAAGGGACCATGTTGAAATATTTTGTTTTAATAAGTCGCAGTAAAACAACGTACATTGCATCATTTTTATCTTCTGACAGCTGCTTCAGTGCGGCCCAAATAGTCAAAATCTCACTCCTAGTTCTCATTGTTGCCTCACTCGACAACCAACTTATTTTGCATGCGCGCTGCAAGTCTGCAACTGCCAACCTTTTGTCTTCATTGTAGTCTGATGCATCGCCAGGCAAGCCGATCGCAACGGTGAAAGAGTAAAACACTTCCATAATTGCATTAACGTGCTTTCGCAGTTTCGTACACTATAGCCTACTGTACCAATCTGCGGCAATATAGTAAGAAGCTGAAGCGAGGCGGTGCGCATGACTATGCACAGATACCAAACTTATACTTTTCGCTTCCAACTTCTGCGCCAGAAAATTATGTCGGCCTATAAAATTGCAGCCGTCTATTGCAATAGCCGCGTGCAGGACAACACGCTTTCCTCAAATCGTTTTACTTCAGTACAAAGCCAAACCATATCTTGGCTTTCAGAGTTTAGGGTGTCATTGCAAAATTTTAGGGTGTCATTTTGACACCCAAAAATGGCTTAAAAAAACACTGGTACAATATAATGTTTATTCCCATTGTGCAGATTTCTAGTCAAGCCAACGCTTGCATAGGCCAACCTCTGCTCATATTTTGGAGCCATACTGAACAAAGTTGGATGTTTGCCCTGATAGTTGCAGCTTTAAAGATAAACTATATCTTTTTGCATCTCTACTATGGTAGATTTGAAAGGGATTGTAGCCTAAGTTTTGCGTAATGTAAATGTTCATCTTGTTAATTTTTTTTGTATGATCTGTGCACATGGTTAAGGTACGATTCAATATTTGTGAACAGGTGATCAGCTCCTGACCTCGGAGATTTAAAATGAGTCTTTTGTAAAAATTGAAAATTAACACTCACTTCAAATGCTTGTCATCTATCTGGTTAATTATTGAAGCTTGAACTACTTAACTAGTGTTTTCAAACTTCATAATTTAATTACAGTACAACCTATACTTTTAAGGTGTATATTTGCTAAGCAGCGTTTATTTTGCCTCATGAGGCAAAAAGTGTTGTGAAGTAATTTTGTCAGTACCTGCACACATTTGTTTGAAGCGAGCACATGACAAGTTTGGAATGCATGATCTGCATAGCTGACCGTAATGTCTAATTTAGATGTGGGCAAGCTTTTAGTGGGTGTTTGTCTACGTTGTATAAAGAATAGGCTAAGCCATAACTTTAAACCTCAACATGTTGTGTCTCTCGTCTCTGTATTGTGCTAGTCACGTGACCATTTCAACTACTTGTGTTATATCAAAGGCAAAATAGCCACGACATATATTTTGTCTCATGAAGCAAAATAGACAGTATCTTTTTAATATGAGTTACTTGGAAGTTTTCGGAGTATTGACAGGAGTCGGAGTTGATGTTTAAAATTTTTTCGGAGTCGGAGCTGGAGCAGGAGTCTTAAAGTGTGGAGCAGGAGCGGAATCGGAGTCTGAAAAATGTGAATCCGCTCGTCTCTGATAAACATGCCGATTCCATGGAAGCGATTTTAGGTGTAGTGATAACACTCTCCACTTTTATGCGCAAAAAGTGGATAGAGAGACCCACGGTAACTGAATGAAAAACTGAAAACCGTGCTAATTTTGCGACTCTAGCGGAATTCATCGAGCTCTCATCAACTAACCAACGGCAGATGTGCTTCAGTTGTTGCACATAACGTAACAGTCTCATCATCCAAAGGGCAAACGTAATAAAGACGTCGTATTTGTCGCTTGCACTGTGCTTGTTGCTCAAACCAGCATGGTATTTCGCAGTTCCGAAAATTCGCCGCTATGAGTTGCCGCGACTGTAATATAAGTTCGTGCGGTCAGACAATTTTTGTTATCGATGTGTTAGTGGTGGCCACGTGTTTAAGCAGTGGTTCCCAACCAGGGGTGATCGCATCCCCTGGGGGTGCGCGACATCATTCCAGGGTGTGCGAGAAGCATCTGTCATAATGACAGAAATTGATCAATTTATTACTCTCCTGTGGATTTTTTTGTTTTCTTTTGCAATGGATTATAGAAAAAATACGAGGTTCGTTCAAACCTATGTGTCACGATATTAACCATTCGCGTAAACATTAACTGCAATTTATACTTCATATTTAAGAGCTTGTAATAGTTTTTGCTCGAATGAACTTGATGTTGGCATTGTTTTTGTGACGTGATAATTACTTATCTGAATAATTCTAGGATACTGAGAATAGGATATGAGTGGATTCTGCATTTCATCATTCTAGTAGTAAATAGTTTAAGAATAGATCGTAAAGTACAGGAAATACGTCGTGGGAACTGTCTTTGATATGGGAGTAAATTGTTCTTTTGAAAGGGTTTTGCTAATTTGGATAGACATGAAAGTTTGCTCTATGTAACTGCGGGTAGAGATAGCAATAAAGCTTTACTGATTTCTGATTATCATTATAACCCTTCGTGATGTCGAAGAAAAGGAAATGGAATAAGTACGTTCGTTTTCGTTTCACTTGCCTCGGAAAAACTGAGGATTTGCAAAAACCTGTGTTGTGGGCCACGATGAAAAATATTTGCGAGCTAAAAGAGCCCGTTTTGATTTTCGAGCAACCCTTCCAAAATTAGGTTTTGTAACTGTTGAAAAACTAATGCTGATGGCTTAAATCAAGTGTCGTTTAAAAGTAGCAAAGTCTAAGAAACCTCATACTTTTGCAAAAGAGTTTATTGAGCCATGTACAGTATATCGGAAACGGCCACAACAATTCTCAGAAATGAAGCAAGAAAGAAATGTAAATTAGTGCCGCTATGAAATAATGTTATTCAGAGCTGAATTGCTGATTTGCGTTTAGATATTTTGGAACAAGTTATCTCACATATGAAGGCTAGTTGCTTGAAAATCTCGCTACAGTTAGACGAGACTACCGATTTTCGAACTACAGTCAACTTATTGCACTGGTAAGGTACGTCCATGATGGTACCATAAAGGAGAACTTCCTTTTCTGCAAAGAACTGAACAAAACAAAGCAAAAGATGTATTTCAGTTTGTTAAAGAACTCATTGCAAAACATGATTTGGATATTCATTTGTTCATTAGGCTCTGTATGTACTGCTGATGCTCCTGCTATGCTGAGAAATAAAGCTGGGTTTTCTGCACTGATGAAACATGAGTTCCACACATGCAAGGCAGTCACTGTTTTCTTCATCGCCAGGCTTTGACATCAAAGTTTCTTGCCTGCGAAATTGAAGAAAGTCCTTGATATTTCTTGCCCCGCGTCCGCCACATTTTAGCAGAATCAGTGCAGCTTTGTACCATCATAATTCGCCTGGCGGTTGGGCTAGAGAGCTGTTCAAATCCTCCAATAATGCGTGGTCTTGTAGTTTAGATTTTTAAAAAGTTTGGAGTTTTGTTTTTTGTAGGTGACGTCATAATTGGGGATGCTTTTGGGGTTTTTGGATGCCGTGTATTGTATTGTTTACTGCAAAAACCTGGTGCGAAACAATAAAAAATTAGGGAATTAATTGATTAATTTGCGTTTTTTGGCCATACATTTTGAATCACAAACGCTAGAAGGCCGATCAAACCCTCTAAACACGCGGATTTTGCCTAGTTTTTTTTTAAGAAACAAAAAAGTTCCCCTTGCGGTTAGGCCGCAGGTTCCAAGGACGTCATCCAAAAAGCGTAAACCTACCCCAAGTATGACGTCACCCACAAAAAACTCAAATCCAAAACTTCCCAATTTTATTAAATCGAAAACACAAAACTTTGCGCATCTTTAGAGGGTTTGAACAGCTCACTAGCTCAGGGGTTCCCAACCTGGAATACATGTACCCTAGGAGTACATTTGCCTATCTGAAGGGGTACATTTAAGGTTAGCAATAGAAGGGAAAATATATTTATATGTTACTTATTTCCAAATATTTATACATATATCAGTGAATATTATTTTCAAAAATCATTATACGCTTCTTGTTAAATATACAACTTTTGGGACACAAAAACGGAGCCTACCTTTATAGTTCTAAAGATCTAAATGCTTTACAGTATTAAAATTCAGTGATTTTTTGTTTTTTTACTCAGCCTTTTTGTCTTTAGAAATTTCAGGTGCACATGCTCATCTGCCGCAATGCTGAAGGGTGAATGGTCAGAGAAAGGTTGGGAGCTCCGGTTGGCTGGCAAGTTATAGCCTTCAGCCAAAATGGTTAAGGTTACTTTTTGTGGGACCTTTTTTTACAAAAAACTGTTTTATGAGCTATAATTTTGGATCCAGAAACGCTAGAAAGCCAATAAAGGGTTCTAAAGACTTGGATTATAACCTAGTTTGTAGTAAAAATTTGCGACAAAAATTTGGCTCGTTGGGATGGCGCCCAGGGCCCGGTAACCTCGCCAAAAATGCATAAACCTACCACCATTATGACGTGACCCACAAAAAACGGAAAACTTTCCAATTGTTTTTTCATCTAAACTACAAGACTTCCGCATCTTTAGAGGATTTGAACAGCTCTCTAGCTCAGTCGGCTGGCTAGTTATGAATGTGCAAAGTTCTACAAGAAAAGTGGCGCACGCGGGACTTAAAGGGAGACCACCAACTGGATTTGGGGTCGTGCCTTCACCGTCTCTCAAGTCACTTTGTGCAGATCGTGGAAGTGGACATAAAAATTTTACTTTTCCACACAAAAGTCTGCTGGCTCTCACGGTTGACACAGTTTCAGCCCAATTCTTCGAACTGCGAGAACAAATCAAAGCATTTCTAGAGGAACGTAACTGTGATCTTCCTGAAGAATTGGAATTGCTAAAATTCAACCAAACCTTAGCCGTTTAGCGTATTTGAGTGACATATTCACACGTATGAATGATCTGATTTGATCACTTCAAGGCAAAAATATAAACATAGAATTTCTATATAAAGCTAAATGCGTTCAAAGATAAGCCGTCGCTGTGGTGTCAGCGAGTGCAAAGAGGGAATTATTAGAATTTTCCACCACTTGAAGAAATAGTTGACGACAGTGAATCTTTGTGAAGATTTTTCCAAGACGCCGTCCGAACCTGAGTGGGATGCGGTCATTACCAGCATTTGACTCGACAACTGCAGTCGAAGGTGACATACACCTCTGCGTTGCTCACGTTGGTGTGCACGAAATCTTGCATTCTGCCCAGACGATGTTTGCACGTGACGATGGCGACGCCTTTGTTAATGATCATATTGCAGACGACGAGTGTTTGACTAGCGGCAATTCGTCTCTGTTAAGAGAAGACGGGCGCACCCTTTTAAATAAACAATCGGTTGAGTTTGTTGATTGATAAAACTGACTACCGTTGCTGTGGTGGGAGAACGATTACTAAATGCTGCCCAATAAGCTGCACGTGGCTGAAAAGAGATTAATCGGCTTGAAGCGCAGGGGGTGAAGCCCCCTAAAATATTTTTCACCCCCTTGGAAAAATGTGTTGGACATATTTTAAAACTATTGGACATAGTTTAAAAAATTTGGGACCCTCTCAGAAAACTCTTCGCCCACCTGGTGTCCCAAGCTGGTTACGGACCTGTTGAAGCGTCGCCTGATGAAGAGTCTAGAGATTCACCAAAAACACGTTGAACAAATTCAGGTGGCAATAGACAAAGCCACCCGAAAAAGGTTACTGAAAGTAAAAGACATCCTCATGAGAGCGCCACCTGAACACAGCGATTTTAGAAGCAGCTACCTTCGAGCAATTGCATAAAACTTGCAACTTTAAATAATTTGTAACCGTGTACGGTAAATATATGAATGTGATTGAAACGTTCTCAAATTTCGATCAATATTCGGTTCGATAAATTGTCGATTCGGTTAACTGTCGGTTCGATTAATAGCTAACCGACTACAGTACAGTCGATTCGGTAAATTGTTGGTTCAATAAATCGTCGTTCGAGAAATTGTCGCGTCACGATTTGAACTATGTAGATTAACGTAATTTGGCGCTTTGCACATGGTAAAACACACACAAAATCACGTACCTTGGCACCGAAAGTAGTTGTAAATCTATTGTTGTAGTTTGAAAACTGTTTTACATTAGTGATGTTGTTGTTTTTACATTACATTAGTTTTTTAAAGAGTCTATAGGTCTTCCTTCTGACGTGGAAGCCACATTTTACGAGGTTCGTGTCCTCCCACGGGAACGTGATTGCCTGCGCTTCTTGTGGTGGCGTTACGCATGGCTACAATCCGCTAAAATGTTTGGGGCAAAATGACTGTGACTTGTTGTTTGACCTACCAACTAAAAATTATTGACGCCTTGAAATTGTTTTTGCAGTCATAGTTGATAGTTTACTAGGTACACACAACATATTGTTGTATATTGTTACTTTTGAGTCCACATGGTTCACACTTTGCCAAATAAATTTTCATTATTATCTCTGCTGATAACTGAATCAAAAACGCGAACACACGTCCAAGAAATTTATCATTGATACTCAGTCAATAATAAAAAAAAACGAGATCTGCCAAATCAGCGTTAACCTCGCAGAACCTAGACCGCGATAACTAGCATCACAAAATTTTTCATGCTGTCACATGACCAATAGACATCAAATCACAAACCCACCCTCTCTCTCATGCACACAAACCACTCTGCGTGATAAGCACTAGATAAAGATCAAACAGAAAAAGCAATCGCCTAATGGACAAAAAGCCAGACTTAATTCTTACTCAGGAAACCCAGCACATCAGTACTCAAGAATACGTTCAAATACCAGTTAAAAAAGACAAAAATCGTTACAACCATTTGCAAAACTTTAGCACCACTCTAAAATTTTAGTTTTTCTAAAATATAATTAGGCAAATCAGTCTTTCTTCAAAGAAAGGTGTTTATGACAGTGAAGTGTAACAACACCAAACGACAAATATTCTAAACTTTTCAGCATTGCAATTAATTTGAAAAGATCTTTCTACTTAATATTTTGCTTCCAGTTTTTCACACTACTGTAATATATCAAGACGATGGGGACCCTTATTGGTGAGGATACATAGTACTCTGGGCTGATCTATTTCACCCAAACCGTGTTTATAGCAGTTACATCTTTTTCAACACTGGATGTTTTGCTTTTCTGACACTGCATTCTTCATATAACTTCACAAGTTTTCGATTGAGTACAATCTGAGCTTCTTCGAGGCCAGCCAGAAACTTCCATTACACTTTTCCGAAAATATATTCAGAAAACACTTTCGATCTGTGAAATGGTGCCCAGCTCCACAGCTAATAATGAGTTTTTGGCCAATTTTCTCCATTTTTAAAGACCCTTCTGTCCAGTGTTCCCTCTAAGAAACTTTTACACTGAGCAAATATTCGATTTAGTGCGCCTGAAATTGCGCAATCATGCAGACCCACAACCAGTGAAGCGTTTTAAGCGGTGCGATAAATATACAATATCAAACTTTGGAATGTTGCAACTGCGGGAGAAAGATTTCAGTGCGCATACAGTCTGGTGGTACTGCGCAGTTGCGCAGCTTAGAGCAGAGGGAACATTGCTTCTGCCGTCTTCTAATCCACACTACAACCCACTAGACATAAATCAGTAACTATGAAAAGTTCCAGAATTGACTGTGATGTAATCATGTTTTCTTTGGTGAAATACTGTAATTGGACAAGTACAGTATTTCACCAAAGAAAACATGATTACATCACATGCAATAGTATTAGCCAGAGACCATTCGGCTGTAGCGTTCATACTCGTTTGCAGTCGAACTCAGAAAACCGTGTTCCATCACTCTCGTTTCTGGGGAAAACTTCTGTTGTGATTGTAGATAGTTCTCTTTGGGCTAAATAGTCCCAAACATTCCGACTCATGATACTTAGCCGTACATAAACCTCCATTTTGACTATCTGTCCTAACATCACCAGGCTGGCTGCCTACGTTGTTGCCATCTTCACTGTGGTGTTATTCTTCTTGAACTTCTTTTGCACTTTCTGAGGTAGTTCTGTTGAAATTCTTGTCCAACGCACCTTTCTCGTTTTCTGGTTTGGCCTTTTTTCCCCTAGCTTTAGCTCTCTTTGGACTGCCACTTAAAATTTGGGTCCTATGTCTCTTGGTCTTTGACTTATGATTTTTATCTTAGTTACAGAAAGAATATATTCTTAAATAAATAACCCAAAACAAAGCACCAGTATAACACCTGCCTATCACTATATACTTTACACTTGGATAATACTGTAGCTATAGTGAAACCTGCTCAATTAATAGAGCACCGGTTAAGAAGACAAACCGCTTATTAGAGCAGATTTTGAATATCCAGAAAAAGTTTAAAAACTCTTTTCTCTTCTAACATAGAATACACAAAGTAATTGCAGATTTCCTAATATCTTTAAACCTATTTTCCAGAAATTTTTCAAAACAGGCAAGTATTGTAGTATGCTCCAAAACGTCCACAAAGTCATACTACCTGTGCACCTTTTCAGAATTTTGTAACTTCTAATTTGTTAGGCTATATCTCAGATACTTCGATGCCAATCTGTGTGAGAGTGAGGACATAATCCTTGTTTGAGCAGTACTTCATGATACAACTTTTATCACAAGAATATTATGAGGTTTGCTTGGCTTAAACCTATAGTTTCACGTCTATTTCTCCAAAGAAGGTGGTCCCAACGCTTCTGTTACTTTGCAATTAGCTTAACTGTTACCATTTGTTAAAAAAAATTCTGTTACTTTTAAAAAAACCGTTATTTTTTGCACACCTGTAATAGTCGTCAGTTCGAATAATTAAAACTAGGTTTATTTCTAAAATTTTCGCTGATATCAGGTTGCCTCATCAGATCTCTGCGAGCATGAAATTGAATAAGACTGACTGGAAGCAGCACACATTTGCAATTACAAACTAAAAATTAATTTTCAGAAGACATTAGCAGTAACTGTTGAAACAGCAATAACTATCGAATCGTATCTTGCAGCATTTATTGAAACGTGACCAGAAAACCAGTGGTGCAGGAGGCGGGAGTGCAAGCTCACTCCCAAAAATTTTGATTTGGTGAAAATCCGGGAAAAATCCCTAAAAAGCTGGGAAAAATCCGTGGAAATCTGGGCAAAATCTGTGAAAGCCTTTGCGAAATCCTTGAAAATCTGGGTAGACTCCCTGAAAATACGGGGAAAAATGGCGCCCAGCGTGCTTTGATTTGAAAAAAATGGCGCCCAAAATCGCACGAAGGCCTTTTTTCAGAGATCATCCCAAAATCGGCTTTCATAAGAAAATATTCGCACAAAATTTTTTCGGGCGAGTTTGGGGAAATTCAGGCAAAAATCCTTTGCACCCCCAAACATTTACTTGCTCCTACACCTATGCAGAAAACAGCTTCAAAACGTAATCCTTTCTGCCTACAGCTGCTATTGAAAAAACTAGGCTACACATTGCCGAAAAACAGTGACCATTGTTACGATTAAAGAACGAATTGTGATGATTCAAGGTGTTTAAAAATCGCGCAGTTCACTCTGATTTTCGTTGGCAACGGACCCGTCCCTCAAAAATACTATGGGCTCCGCGCCGGCACTACATAAGTAGTTTCGATCGAAAGTGTAAGTTTGCGTAAGTTCGTAGGCGTAGCGCGGGATCCCCTTTGGAGCGGGGCCCGCTTGGAAGCAGTCGGACCAATCGGCTAAAGGTCGGTCCTGAGTGCATGCTGAAGGCTCCGTTCAGAGGATACACGCAACACCAAACCGTCCTCAAAAAGCAAACGGTTGATCCTGCAGCTGCTAACAGTGACACCCCCATCGATCCGGCTGTCACTGTCTATCCAATGCATGTAGACTGTGTACAGGAATGATGAAACAAGAAAAGCTTCTTTTTGGTTGATACTGGATTGACCAGGGGAACACTGGAAACGTTCAGTCGTTTGAGTAAATACGAAAAAGCTTTCAATTTAAATCTGTGAGTTTTTCACGACCAAGGCAGTAAAATTAAAAGACATAACAATGACTGCAAGTTTTGTCAAAAACAAAAATTTTATGTTATTTTAGGAAACGAAACGCGGTTAGGATTAGAGTCAGCAAAACCCAATCTCAATGTTCCATGAAAAGAGGTGCAGATTATTTTAAAACTATTACCTTTCAGTAGAAAAGGTTGAGTATCCAATGGGGAAGGCATCGCATTGCTGTGGTACTCGTGGAACACTCACTTGTTATGCGGGTTCTGAGCAGTGGGCGCTCTTGCTTCGCGGTAGGATCGGAACAATACTTACGATAGGAACAAAAACGGAGAAATACTTCCTTCATAAAAACATATTGTCAAGCATGAACTGACATGACTTGAATAAAACACAAAGTGGCAACTGAAGCCTGGACTTAAAATGTGCATCATGAACATTTAAACTAAAACAATACATTAACATTGATGATTAACATTTGAAAACTCAACATCTTTATTACCAGCATGCTCTCTTTTTAAATGTTCTGTTTTGTAATCAGAATAAACTATTTTATTGCATTTTTCACATTTAAGTTTTGTTCGATAGCTTCGTTTCATATTTTCATCCATTACATCAAAAATTTAATTTCGAAATAAACATTAGCTAAAAATCAATTGAACAAAAATCTGGCACTATGCTTATCACCTGTCAGACACAAAGAGTAAGCTGTGATTTAACAAATCAATGTTACAGTCAATATACAACAAATGAAAGTTTTCTGAAATGAAAGAGTACTTGAAATTTGGCTCTTAATAATTCAACTGAAGAAAAGTAAGCTAGGCTGTCCAAAAACATACTTAGCAGAAGCCAGCTGGCTCAGTACTCTGAGCATCTGGCTCACAGTTCTGAGGTTTAGAGTTGCATTAAAAATCCAGCTGTTGCTCTCAGCAAGGAACCTCACACCTAGATGAGGTAAGTCTAAAGCTGTTTCCTTCTCTGAAGATACATACATGTGATATATGTGGCATGTATTACATTATTATTATCTTGATTTTGCTATGTATCTCATAACATTGTCTGTTCAACTGCACATACATTTAACATGTAACAAACTGTATGGCAAACTGTGTTCATTGCCTGCCATGGACTCAGCTAATTTGAATTGTGTGGCCTACAGGATACCCCATTCTCTACAGCGTAAAATTAATAAAGCGCATAAATGAAATGCCGTAGTTACATCATATTTGCCCAACATTGCAAATGAGAAACTAAAATTAAAATATCAAGTACCTAGAAACAGTTTGTTGAATATACATATATATTTAAGGTGTTTCCTATTACGTAAGAAACTTTTATTTATACCCGCAATAGCAAAAAGGTGTAATTTTATTAATATTGTTAAAAAATGTCGAAATTTCAGTGGACACATTTTTTGAGAGTTTGTCCGAATTTTCGACAAATCAAAACTTTGTGGGGTGCGCTTGAATACCCTGCACCTCAAGCTCTTCCCCACCACTGTAAGCTTTCAAGGGATCAGGCGACAGGGCTGTGCTTTCTTCTTTTTGCGGTAATTTAAACTTGCACATATCTGCATTAAATCACCATAAAGGCGACGTGTTTGAATCCATCAGCAAATAAAATCCATCAGCAAATATTTTTTAATAGGAAATCAATTTCACGTAACACTGCGCAACTTCAGTTCTGAAATCTCATTTGTTCCCAAGCAACCGAGGCAAAACTTTTCATATCTAACTCTGGTGACTGAACACATGCGTTGCAAAAAAATATAGCAAAACTTGAAATTAAATTATGTCTGATGGAACATAAATTTTCAGTAGAATGACAGGACAACCTTGTTTTGTGTGCGCTATGAAATGTTGAAAAATGGCTTCATGAAAGAAATTTTTCGATGTCGTTAAAGCGTTTTCACGCAATTGTGCTCCTTTTACCAAGAAGTCTCGAAGCTTTTTTGTATTGTAACACGCGCAGTGATCCATGGGTTCTGCATCATATTTTGCCAGATGGCTTGGTGTTTTGGCACAGCACTGCTTACCGTCGTACCCAACAGCTGTGCGGGGAGTTGCCAGGAAACAATTCACGTGATCTCTGCAAATGACAACTATTTCGCGTGCCACCAACAGATGGCCACGTTGTTTCAGCTCGTCATCTGCTGATGCATGACTGACGTGTTTGTGTGGCAGAGCAGCAGCGCCGCAACTCGCTCCACAACTGTCAGCAAGAAGGCAGTGCATGTTTGCAGGAAGAGGGTTGCGCTCAGAACACTGGGCAGGACATGTTGAACGGCGCGATTGTTTCAAACATGGTTAGATTACTCGCAGGAAAATGCATGTGATAGTGGATTTGCTACTCTATTGAATCTCACAAGCTATATTACAGCTGTTGCTGTTGTTAAAAGACATTAACTATTTGGAAGCATTGACTTCATCGCAATAGAAAGCAATAGTGACAACTCGTTTGTTCAGAATGCCGCGATGAAACAAGAGACAGTGCAATGTTGATGTTAGTTAGTCAGTTATTATTGATCTTCCAAGAGTATTGCTCCAGGCATAGCCGCAAGACCTTCTACTGTCACGAACAGCAACTTGGAATTTCCGTGCAACTCATGATGTTGATGAAGGATTGAAGTAAACTTGTGAACAAAGCATCTTTTCTCTGAAATTTGTACACGATAACTGTAATCTTTGGCTTAGTGTTATGTGGGAACATGGACGTAGCCAGGGGGAGGGCAAAGGGGCCATGCCTCCCAAAAATGTTTGGAAAATATAGTCATTTTGTGCTTTGAGAGTCGTTTTTCCAAACAAAATAGTGTTATTTGCCTAAAATCATACATTTTGGCCCCCCAAATTCCCCCCCAAATTTTGGGCTGGCTACGGCACTGTGTGGGAAGAGACGAATATTTCTGTGTTAGTGCAGAAAGCTGCTTTCATATACCTCGAGTAAAAAATGTAAACTCCCTTCAACGATGAAGGAGAAATTGATACCATATCTGTCAGTTTATGTACACTCCAAGCTGCCTTGAGTCTCTCCGAGAGTTTTTGTTCATTGATCTCTGGCGATGTAGCGCGCGTTTAACCTGCAGCCTATCCTTTCTAAGATAACTTGGCTGTGAAGGGAGAGCTTCCGAACCACAAGCAGAAGATTGCGGAGCAACTGACCAAAACGAGGATTTCAAACTGACCTGACTAATGCGCACTTTGAAATAAAGTATCGAAAATGTCTCACTCAATTTTTTAAGCAGCTGCGGTATGTGACAGTGGTGTATAGGAGCTGGGTGTGCAGGTAGTGAAAGTGCACGCCCAAAAGTTTTGATTTGTTAAAAATTGGGGTAAAGAAGTTTTGATATTTTTATTGTTGATATATATTATCAACAAACGGTTTCTAGTAACTTCGTGTTCTAATTTTTGGGAGTGGATGAGTAACTGATTCACTTGACAGTTTTGGCAAAAGAAGACATTTCATTTATGTGCTTTACTAGTTGTACACTGAGGGAATTTAGTAAGCTGCTGAGCATCTACTTCATATTAGTAGAGTCCACGCCAGGGAAGTGCAGAAAAGCTTATTTGTTTTTAACTATAGTGTTTGGGTGAACACATTTTGCTATATTGTTTGTTGCATGTATGTGCGGCTGAACAGACAAGGTTGTTAAATAATATGATACATGCCATATGTCTTTAGAGAAGGAAGCAGTTGTAAGCCTACCTCAGCTAGGTGCGAGGTACATGCTGGCAGCAACAGCTGGAATATGAATGGAACGCCGAACTTCATAACATGAGGCAGATATTCAAGAGTACTGAGCCAGCTGGCTTCTGACAATGTTCTTATAGACAGCCTTACGTACTTTTTCTGATGGGTTATTAAGAACCAAAGTTGAAGTACCAAATTTTCTATTTTCAAGTCTATGGCAACTTGGTAGAGGAAAACATAATGTACCAAGAGCTACAGAATACTTGTAGGAAGAAACATTGTCGCCTAAAGGCTTTCCGGGCAAGTTTAGGGGAATTTGGGCAAAATATCCTCCGCATCCCCCATAAATTGCCTGGTCTTACACCTATGGTATGTTATGTCATCATCGTGGCATTGTGGCACGTCATCCTCCCCTCGTGTTTAGGCGGCGATGCTTGTTGTAAAGCTTTCAGCACATTTTATTTCTTTGAGAGCTATACGATAGGCACGTCTGCTTTAAACAAAGTAATTCGCAAATTCAAAAAGCTCTGTTTTTTCGCATTCACCACAACGATGTTTAGGAGGTATAAGATGATTTCCCCAAAAATTTAGAATGCATACTCCGCATTCCTTCGTATACTATCAAATGCAAACTCCTGCATTTAATGTTCTGGCTGATATCTTAATTTGTAAGCAATTTTGTTGAAATATGTTTTTCACTAAAATTGAGAATTAATTTACACAGGCTTAGAGACAAAGGTAGTAGGCACATCAAGAACTTTGCGAAACGATCACCCAAGTAAAACATGGTGAGAAATTGTTTTGATGCTTTTATTGAAAACTGCAATTCTTAAATATAGCGTTTTTTAATTTTATCGGCACTGTATCTTCTGCAGCACGGAGTGGGAATGAAATGGGATTTGCGGACTTCCTTCTTTTTTAAACTTTACTTATTTATATTATAAATATATGACAGGTATTTTTCTGAAAAAAGAAACACTTTCGCAGGAAGCATCTAAATGCATAAATAAAAAAGTTCAACGCGCTCAGTGGTTTTCAACGTACATGCTTACTCATAACTGACTTTCTTAAACCAAAAGAGAGGTTTTGAAAGTTTTTCAAGCGTGGTCACCCACATGTAATATAAAATCATACTGTTCATACGTTTTTAATATCAGTCGGAAAGAAATATCATTATGAATTATATAGAAAAACTCTATCAATTCTATGAAAGGTCTACTTTTATGGGAGAAAACTCAACCTCTTTAGTTTAAGGTTGGCTGCATCCTGTCCTCGGTAATGATGGGCCAACAGTGGGTTTTTTATGATGCATCGTCAATGCAAGCCGTAGCTTATCGGGTAGAGCGTACTGGCACCTTTACTATTTGCCGTCACATGTTAAGGCGAAGTTGCGTCAGCACAAATCGCATGTAGATTGAACATGTCATATAAGGCCACCCCTTTTACTTTTACGGAGAACATAAGGTTACAAGCGCAGTGCTTGCTGACTGTAAGATACCGATGGTTCGTAAGACCCTTAATGCTTTGGAGTCATCATTAGCACAGCTCGACACAAACATTACCATCTGAGCAACAGCTCTGCATGCGCATAAAAGGACGTTACTGGCCACCCTGTCTATTCGGGGTTGAGGTCGCCTTTTGGCGAATTGATTAAAATTGCTAGTAACTAGAAAAACACCTTTTGTGGAAAAGACAAAACAAGCAAAAGGAAGTCTTTTTTGACAGTATGCCGTAGAGACGAGTACAAACCATTATTTTGTTTTGACTCAGGTGCCAGGGTTATAATAATTATAGCTAAATAAAACGGCAAAACTTGCAAGTTGGTTCAGGTTTGAGGATCGCCATTCGATTCTTTGTTTCTCAACGCTCTCGGCAAGAATTTTCTACATAAGCTCACGTTCTACCTTAGGTTTTCTGTTGACAGGTATCAACAAAACTTTAGAGTGTCAAAGGGGGTCAAATCCCTTTCAAACAAGGATATTTAACAAATATCTCAAATTAGCTAAATCATTTGGCAAATTTTGGATGGTCAGAATATCCCTTAAAATTACCTTAAGTGCACTGGTTCGATAAACAAATTTATTATTACTCCCACTGCAATAAAGTAACAAGTTACAGCGCCCTGCAGTCGAGTAGGAATGTAGTTTACATAGTCGACCATCTTAAATTTTAAACTTATTTTGCTGGTATGGAGCGGGAAGCGCACAAAGTCACTCGTAGTTTTGCACAAGGTGCTAGGAATTTCAAATCTTCCAAAATTTCTTCAAAATTTTTTAATATGTTTGCATTGAAACTGGATTCGGTAACTTTAATATTTTCTTTACATAGCACTTTGCAGTCTATAAACATGCTTTGCGGAAAGGTGCTGATGCGTAAGAAATACAATGACATTTAAGGAAAACTTACACAGTAATTGCACATATGATTTATGCAAAAGCCTCCCTACCTGTGTTGGCTGAAATATTTATTTGGTTTAATATGATTAAAGACGCGGATTGAAAGGAATTGAACATAATGCAATTTTTATCGAATTTCTTTAGTGTTAATAAATATTACTTTGATATCAAGTGGCAAACTTCAGTTAATCACAAGCTGCAATGGATGGTAAACAGAAGAACAATTCAGACAAGCAGGTTGGTTGCCCAGTGGTACCTATTTGTAAATATGAATATAGTACCAAATTTCATTGTGGTTATTGCTAATCGTTGATGGAAATAATTTCATTGCAATTTGCGTAGTTCACGGACAGTATCAAGCATAAGGACCACGGTAAGCCTAAAATAATCATAAAATACTTTTCCATATACATTTAAATAAAAGTTTTGAAACAGCTATTAACAGCTCAAAACTAAACATTTTTGTTTTTTTCAAAAACAAGGGATTTTTGTGAATCACAACTCCTCCCATTAAAATTTAAATAGCCGTGCTAATCTCAAATCTTATGTTGAGGCAACGCTAGAAATATTAAAAGCTGTAGTTGAGCATTCCTTCTGACACAAAGAACTTTAGGATTCTTGCTGTGGGGGATGTAAAGTGCAGAGCACTTTGATGTTTTCCTTGAAAAAGCAATAACGTATTCTCCAAAAATGCAATGGCTCTGTATTGTTATTCAGCAAAACCTCGTGTAAAATCTGTTTTTTGAAGCACATAAGTCTTGTGATTCTTGTGCTTTTCGCTTCTGTTTTTTCTCTATCTATAGCAGCAACATCGATTGCTGATCAAGCTCACAATTCATCAGTTGATCATCTTTATTTTTCCAGACATCTTATCGAGAAGATGCGAAAGAGGACACTCGTACTTCACTGATGTTTTCTGTTGAGGAAGGGATTGGCAGCTTGCAACGCGCGCTCAAAATCTTTAAGGCAATGGCCGTGCAGTGGTGCTTTTGGTTCAAAACAAAGTTGTGGCGCTAAGAGCTGTGATCACGCACTTACTGATATTTCATCATTGCCAACATTATACATATGAAACCGTGCTTGATAACGTACAACAGAAACGCTTTTTGAGTAGAGTAGATCTCTTTGCGTTGGGCAATCGCATTATTTCACATAAAGTGACTTTATCTGTCAAAAAGAAAACAAATTAGAAGTATTTTTCCTTTGCTAAGTTATTTTTACTTGCCTAACGAACCGTTGTTAAGTCAAACAAACTTGCTATTTTGTTTGCGATGTTCAAACAGAAACACGATATCAATCTGACCTACATCGAGTCGCGGGTTTCACAGAGCAAGAAAAATTGCTACGAATTCATCATCACTTGCCAGAACACCAATGGAAACATTAGTGAAGTGCTTGGTCAGTTGAGAAATGACATGAAATCGGATGTTTTGCTTCTAACTACAGACAAGAAAATTGAAGAAGGAAGTAAGTTTCACACTGCAGTAGTCGTATGTGTAGGCAAAACGCGCAGCTTCTATCTTTGTTCCAAATAAATTGTTTCAGTCTAGCACGTCTTCAAATGTAAAAACACCTGCCTTTTTCTCAAATAAATTTAAACGGAACAACAACGTTTGTTTTTAATCTAAGAAAATATAAGCAAGATGATTTGCGTTACGTCTTACCAAAAAATGTAAACGATCGTTCCTCAACATCTCTCTATTAATATCAGTTGTCGTTATGACTTACTGAAACTGAGATTCAACGTGGCAACAATTTGCACAAAGCTAATTTCAACTTTTTTCGACAGTAATGAAGGTTTGGTTCAAAAGAAAACGAATTGGGTCAAACAATTATAACAAACATTTGACAACAATGGCCTCTGTAACATTTTGCAAATGAGGATAAAATCAGTTACATATTATGTTAAAATGCATAAATACGTATGCGTCTGTTTTGTGTGTTACATTATTATGTATCCTTTAATAGTCCACTGATTCGTACTGGATTTGTACTTGCTGGTAGTTACCGTTTCGGTTAAGTGCAACTTCTAACACAATGGAATCAAACCTGACTTGTATTTCTTACGTCTACCGATGATTTCAAGTGCTGCAACAACTTTTTCTAAATGTGCTAATATCACTTGCATTGCACAGAGGAAATCGCAGACAACCAACAAAGAAGAACATGAAAAAGCTAAACAAATCTCGGATAGTCACAGCATGGTTTTGTAAATTATTTTAAGTCGACTCACATCGCGTGAAATAAGTAAATATTGACTAGGTCTTTGAATTGAGACAATTTAGTTCGAGCAAGGAAAAGATAACAAATATATAGAAGCAAAGGAAAATTAGCAATTGAGGGGTTAGTCAAACAAGCGCAGGAAGTGAAAATTCGGACACTGCTCAGAAACAATGAACTGCTCAATGATTTATCAAAAAAACAACTGTTCGGCATTTCATCTACAGGCATCCAAAACATATTGATGTATTCAGAAACATCTGCTTTCATTGGAGCGAAGCAGCCAGTGCTTTCGAATGCGACAAAATAAAGCTGCTTTGCCTTTCTGCTCAATTAACATGCAGCAAAGCGGGTAGCATTTCCCGCTGAGTCGCGATTTGAGAGTCGCATTGTTCTCGAAAGCACGGGATGCTGTTTGAAAAAGGCAACAACTTTCAAGTAATTTTTCTGCGCTTTGGTTTCCACATCGGCCATTGAAAGGTACAAAATTTTCAGAGTTTGTAGTTTGAAATAGTTTTTACGACTGCCAGGAATCACAAGTAAATTTCTTTTTGACTTCTGTCGTGTGAAACGGTTGGAATGAAAACATCTCTGCGTAATCCCTTGAAATAGCTTAACAATTTTTTATAACATCAAGCAATATAAGCAGCGCCAGCGCCGGATTAAGATGGTGGTCGGCGCAGACGCCGTAGTACAAAGACAGTACAAAGACAAGATGATGACAATTCTGAATGACACCACCAAATTCCTTGATCTTGGACCAGCCATCAGCAACGACAACACCGCTAAAATAGAAACGCAG
>JGI24021J15306_10001757_pt1 | contig 22052 bp, 9 predicted proteins | sample Ectturendosymbi1_FD_15306 | JGI IMG/M metagenome (IMG submission 15306) | reverse complement strand
TTAGTAGTAACTTGTTCTTTTTTCTCATTTGTAACTACTGATTATAATCTTTTTGTCTGGTTGATTTTCTTTATAATTCCATTCAATTTAAAAGCTAGAGTTGCATGCTCCAGAGATCTTACTTGATTTGATACAAACATAAATCTTATTTCCATGCACATTGACAGTTGTTTTTGCTTCAAATTCACCCATACATTATTGTCTGATACATGCTTCAGATGGCATTATTTTTGTTTTGTCACATAATCAGTTATGTTGTCAAGACTAACCTTTGATACCGAGACCTTGTTAAAACTTCAAGACCGAAACTCAAGATTTTGAAATTTGTTTATTTTGCTGAAGTTTTTCAAAAAATTATCATCACCACTTTAAGGTTGAATTTTTTCAAATTTCTAACATTTTTCTTACTCACTAATGCAACAGAGAAAAAACTCGTTGAATTGCAGAAGTTTTACAAAGCCATATCCTTGCAATATTGACAGTTTCAAAACAACAGGCTTGTGACTGAGACCTGTAACCTTTGAGAGCAAGATGAGGCCTGAAACCTTCAAGTCCGAGATTGAGACTTGCAAAAATGGTCTCAAGACCAAGTCTCAAGACTTCACCACTGCAAATAATCCAACAAAGCTGTCGAATCAAAACAGTTGTTGAATTTATTGACTTACAAAGTAGCTATCTTTTTATGGTCCGACAATTTTTCATGGTTGCTTTTATGCTCGACATGCACAGTACAAGCAATTCAACAGCAATGAAATTCTTCCCAACATCAACCTCATGTATATACAAGGTAAAAGAGCAGTAAACTGTTTATTTTGTGTCCATAGACAATAACATCATTAATAGAGCCAATTTCCTTAATTCTCTTCATTATCTTTGTTATTGATCTTGAAGAGACATGGTAGTAGCCACGGACTGATTTTGGCCATGGTTTTCAATAGTGCAATTAAGGTAGCTCCGTTAGTATCCAGCAAAAATCATCTTTTTGTGGCCAACAAAATAAGAAATTCCATTAGGATGCATAAATTGTATTGAAGCATACTTGTTCCTGGTTAACGTAAAATGAAGCTACATTGCCTCTTGCAAGAGTTGCAGATAGTTTCACTTGAAAACTAAGATAATACTTTGAAATTTGATGTCACAGATTGACCACACAAGTGCCCTGGTTTAAGCTTTCTCTGATTAATCTCTTAATTTTTTGAGGGCATGATCTTGTTTGTTACCATTTGGCAGTTATGATTTTGTATAACAGTTTGTTTTTTGCATTTTGGGGAGAATCTGAAAGATAGGACACCACCTCAGAAAAAATAAAAAATTAATTAAACAAAGCTCATAAAATACAATTTCTGTTTATTATGTCTGTTTATTATACATGGAATTAGTATGATCAAACTTCTGAAAACTGTTTTATCTTCAACATAACAGAAACATGTATCATGTCAGACAAATGAATAAAAGTTGAGAATAGAATTTGTTTCAGCTTGCTCTAGTAGTGCATATATTATGAGTCGAAATCGCCTTACTTCAAATGATAAAATGCATATCGAATAGGTAAATAAGCAAAGGATTCCTGAAACCAAAAAGATCTTCTACTCTACAGCTCTCAAGTAAAACAAGAATCAACTTCATACCAGTTGAGCTTTTTGAGTTATAAGCAATTGAAATATGGTTATGCATGAGCGCACACAAAAACTATGTCTAACTTGACCTTGGTTTACATAAGTTAAAAGGTCATAAGGAAAGTGCCAATTATTGATTTTCAATAAACATACCTTATGACACATTCTTACAAATTTCCAGATAAAAAAGATACAAGGGTTTTTATGTCAGAGCAATAAATTCACAAAAAATATATGCAAAAATTAAATGGGAACACTACAAATTTAAACCAGCCATAACTTCGTGAATACTGGTCCGATTTGAAAAACTCAATGTTTTGAAATCAGAATTATGAGATCTCTCTGTTTATGAAATTTCATGGATTTTGCTCACGTTCAGATATATAGCTTTGGATCGCCTGACATGGAATGACCCTAAATTAAAGCTCAAAAGCAGTTGGTACTGCATAAGATCAGTTGAATGACAGCAACACAGCTGCTATTATGCGGTCAGGTATTGCAAAAGCAGGTTGTTGTTGCACAGTAGGCCATGTGGCTACTTGTGATGGTGGCAAGTTGTTACTGATGTTATATACAACACATTATGCTGATTTACTTCTGAAAATGGACTAAATTTTGAAACTTCTATTTTAGATTTGACATAGTGGGTCATGAATTGTGTCCTTTTTAACTGAGAAGACTGCATTTGGTACAAGATCATTTGAAGATGCCAGTGAGAAAGCAAGGTATACCCATTTTGTAATAAACTATTTGTACATATAAAGTGTTGCTTTTGTTTTCCATGATGTTGTCAGGGTTTCTGCCTGGTATATTTTTATTTTAGCCATGTTTTCATGTCCGTAGTGTAACATGCATGCTGCAAAATTTTATAAACAAACTCAAGCTCTGGAATGTCAGAACATATGGCAAGTTATTGTGGACTATATATTTTTTGTTTTATTGTTAATTTTGGGAAAATGTGATTAATGCTCTTTTTTGCAAGCGCACATCTTTAATGCTGTTATTTGTTTTGATTTTATCAGGAAGTATTAAATTGCTAATGGGGAACCTATTTAGAGTTTACAGTATGATCTACCACCTATTTCAATTACGTTTTGTCTTTGTGTTTCTCAAAATGCTAAATCCAATCCCTGTGTGGTTGTACCAATTGCCTTTTACAAGAAAGTCTGCATTGTCTAGCCTAGTTTAATCAGTTGGTTTCAATTAATGAGCAGTTAGTTTGTATCCTTTTTTTAAAAGTAAGCATTTCATTCCTCAAAATCCAATCTGGTTGACTGGCAATCTTGGTCTCCATGCTTGTATGCTTGCCATTTGATGACTTCTGTGCAAGAGAAACCTTGAAAAAAATAAGCTTTTGACAAGAAAAATTGGTGCTAATATAATAAAATTTTGTACTTTGAAATGATTAGCAATTGCTAATTGCCTTTTTTCATTGTGGTTAAAGTTGCTGACATTCCTTTGGAGTTTTTCAAATCGGACCAGTATTCACAAAGTTATGGCTGGTTTAAATTCTTACAGTGCAAGATGTTACAAGAATTGGTTAAATGCCTTTCTTAGATCTTGTTTTTTGTTGAATTGTTTGTTTGGGTTTCAAACAAAACTTGCTTTTTTCTAAATGTGCATATTGTGGAATTTACCTTCTGCTGGCAGCAGTAAAGCATCATACTTAGTTTGCAATGATTATTTCTACTTTGTTGTTACAAATACATAGAATGAACTGGTGCTGAGTGCCAATGTGCACACTGCCAGTAAGTAGGATCATTATGTGTTGTTGATTCCTGGTACGTGAAGCACTGTAGCAGTCCACTGTGTACACTTGTTGATTATTTACACTCAGGGGCACAACTAGGGGGACTGTTTAGTTGGTCTGCCAAGTCCTTCTGACATCTGTGACAGTCTCGCATTTGACAATAGCATGGTGCACATAGAATTTCGAGAAGGTAGGCAGTTGCATCGCAGTGCGGCTTGCCTAATTTCAGACAAACACGAACACATACACATCAGGGGTAACTCCAGGTCAAAAGCGCCATTTGTGCTCATCACACGTTCTCCTGACTGACACTGAATGCAACTGGTTGTGGCTTGTATCACTGAAATTTCCATTTGCTTTCATTCTGGCTGGCAATTGCTATGTGAAGTCAATGACATAACAATGAATGAGAATTTCTCATGAGAACTTTTCCAGTGTTGCTTTATGCCAGTTAGTCCTCTACACACTTGGCTCATTCATATTAACCCGAGGTACGGGATAATTCATCGTTTGTTTGAATTATTCTCAAATGGTAACTGTTCATAGATCGGCATTCAAATCCAGTTTTCTATGCAAATCCATTGATAAAAAAAACATTCAATCTGATATAATTTATGTTTTTCAAAATACTTTTTTGCTGAGGGTATCTTAGGCTATAACGGATGAGCTAGAGCAAGCCTCTACATATTAGGTTCATTCACATTAGCCTGAGTGACAGGTCAATTTATCATTTCTTTGACAGTATTAATGAATGGGAACTGTCTATTGGACTCAAATTCAAATCAAATGTTCTAGGCCAGGGGCGGGCAACCTTTTTCGGTTTGCGTGCCGAAATCGGCTAAATCAATGACAAAAGGCTTCTGCGTGCCCACCAAAATTTCAAAGGGTCCCCCAACTTCACTGATTTCCAGTGCTTCATATTTCGAGTTGGGGGGTCGAAGCTTTCTTTGGGTGGCTCAGTGGTGAGGGATCTGAATTTTGGGCCCCTGTGGCAGCGTGGCCCCCCAATTGGGGGGTATGGAGTGTGGCTGATACGGCTCTGTTTGTAGCCACATGGCATCAAAAGCACATAAGGGTTAAATTAAATAATACATTGTTAACAAACGAAAATGAAGAAACGGATACGGAGTTTTATCAGATAATACTGCGACTTGTAAGTTGTTAACTTTTTCGTTTGAAGGGGGGAGGATCTTGTTTCCGAGGCCTCGCTCACGTGCCGGATAAAAGTGCTCGCATGCCAGGGGTTGCCCACCCCTGTTCTAGGCAAAACCATTTTGCTTCAAAAAACATTCACCTGATATGCATTATATATATATATTTAAAAATACACTACTTAATTGCTGAGGGTTGCTCAGGGTGTAATGGATAGGCCTGAGCAAAATGTGTGCGAACAAAGTCGAGTGGAGGCTTACTACGAACCATATTTTTTTATTCAGGTCTCCTGCAACATGAATGAGAAAGGCCAGACATTAAACAAAAATAAATGAAGTGTGACAAGGCCCAATGATAAAAGCCAGAGATAACAACTTAATAAGTGAAGTAGGGGTGGCACAAATATACATAGCAAACACGTTCTACAATATGAATCGTAATCGAACACTCAGGCTATACCTGAGGAGCCTGAGCCAACTCGCCACTGGCATATGTAGTGTGAGATTCGGCTATGACTTTTTAGAAGTTGACAAGCTTTCTGCAATGTGGGTATGCACCTGTATGGTGATCATGTTCTATACATGCCTTGTTCTTCTGTGATGCGACGATATATATTTATGATGAATCAACTGCATTTGCATCACACTATTGTTGAATGTGAGACTAAGTTTTTAACACCTTCAGAGCCGGTCTAAATCAAGCGGTTCATGCCAAAACAACCAGATGGCTCTTGGTTTGTGTTGCGGCAGCTAGCCTTTTAATCGCGAGCCGTGGGGAAGTTAGGCCGCAGAAATTTGAGAAACGCATCCTGACAATCTTTCGCCTGGAACCTGACCCTTACGCAATCTACAAATCAACTGGACTGTAGTTTCTTGTTCCCTACAGCAATTGCTACGGAACTGAAGGCAGCACAATTTGTTATCAGATCCAACAAACTTCAGCGGCGATTGATCATCAACATGGTTTCTGAAACACAACAGAAACAAACTAAAAGCATTCTGCCAGTGCAGCTAACTAAGCAAGCAAACTTCACTCCGATAGCTGAGCACGCTACAGACAATTAACGATTAGACAAGTGCACAATGCAGCTATGTACAGTAAATTCAAACATGCATCTCAAATGCTTGATTGCGATCAAGGTATTACTTCAGTGCCGATTGGCAAGCTGCAACTGCTTGATAAATTCTCCAAAGGAGACATACAACAAAACTTATATACCCAAAAACGGTGTGTGTTCCACAGCTCAGATCTCTGGTCTTTTTGGTCAACAGAAACACTCTGACTCACAGAATTTGGTTACATGAGAGCTGAAACGTTACTAAAGTTCTAGTTAACCCGAGCTTTACTTTTATCGTTCTAAGCACGGCAAAACAGAAAAACAACTTCTTTTGTCACAACTGTTCGAGACTACAAAACAGACACAAGTTGTTGTTACATCCTGTTAAGCAGACACAAGACAGTGACATGGAAACTAAGTTGTTACTCAACTCAGCGTGAGGTTAAGCAATTCGCCATAAAGGCAGGTGATGACCCGGTTGCGACCTTCGCATGGGAGTTCATCATAGCGTTGACTACTTTAAAATATTGTTCACCCGCTGAACAGCTGGAGCAATTAAACAAGGCAAAGGAAGAGTCGTCACTGCATGCCGTAACAGTTTGCACATGCATAACTCTTGCACCATAAGCATTGTTTAGAGAGCTGTTCAAATGCTCAAAAGACTTGGCAAGTCTTGTAGTTTGCAATGAAAAACAATTTTTTGGTTGGGGGTTTACTCAGCCATGTCCTTGTAATATTCGAACTCTCAAGACAATAGCCTTGTGACCGAGACCTGTAGCCTTTGAGACCTAAACAAGACCTGAAACACTGAGACTCACAAAAATGAGTCTTGAGACGAGTGTTGAGACTGCGACCAAGTTTCATGACTCCATCACTGATCTGTAGGAACGATTTCATACGGGTTTCTTTCATTTGAAGCTGAGTTGGGCTTTTGGAAATATGATGTTAGTTTTCTTCTTTTTTGAGGTGGAGGAGGCTTTGTCTAAAATAATTCTTTTCGTTGCACCAAGCACGGCTGTAAACTCACAAATTTATGAATCTACAAACAATTTTAACATCAAGTAATTTGTAAATATTGAAAAAAAAACACAAATCAATCATATCTGGTGCTAGACTACAACGTGCAAGGATGTACAAAGCAAAAATTGGCTTTATATTTGTCAGCAGCAATTGTTTTATCATCCAGCCTAGCACCACTATTTTGTGGTAGCACCGAGGATTGGGGAAAGCAGAAAATGTTATTCTAGAAATGTGTTGTCAGTGTAGTTATCTCATGCACGTTTGCAAGCATTGTCATCATGTAGTTTCAGAAAGCTTGGCCAAGCCTGCATGAACCTCGGACCTCATTGGAAATTAGCTGAAAATACAGATAGATGATTCTTGAAAAGGTTTAGTTTGTATGCTACTTTTGTCCAAAACTTTTACAATTCATTGGTAGTGCTAATTAACTGACTTTCACCAGATTACAAACACTGAACCAAGTTACCACCTTTCACTGCATCTGCAAAACATACATCCTGCTTAGCGCTTAAGTCTTGAGTAATCATAATGACATAACACCACAGGATGTATCATAACCAGGGCAACCAATTTTTTGACCTAAAAACTCAAAATTTTGACTGTATAATTTGCAAATTTTGATTTAATTTGATCTATAAATTTTCTGCATTTGCAACTGCAAAATAATTGAGCCTTGCTGTTGAGGTTAACCCAGAAGCACATTCATGCACACTATGCTTCGAAATTTTGAAATAATTGGTTTTTTAACTTTGGGGATGATATATTGATAACTACATAGATAACCACAGTAGAGTCAAACCTATGCTCCATACTATTGAATCGTCCAGTAGTGGGCAAAACAGCATTATTACACCAGAAGTCGCAACAAACCCACTATTACTACAGAATTGCAACTAAACTTGCAAAGCATATCAATATCTGTTGTTGTAGTTTCAATAAAGTATCGATGAAGAGAAAAAACTGCTTCAAGAAAATTTTGACCTAATGATAAATTTTGACTTTTTTGACCTAATAACTTGGGATTCCCTCATGGTATGAGCGTGAAATTTGGTCTGTGGACATTTCAAGAACTTTCAAAACGGCAGAAAAATTTGACTTCATTGACTTTTGGTTGCCCATAACACTAACAGGTCAATTTTATAAAGATTGTATTTTTTGTGGACCACTTGTTGCTGTGCTTGTCATGCAATGTGTGGAAATACTTGTAGAACACTGGATGCCCATCGCGGAACAACGAGATTGTTATGTAACAGTGGCGATAAATTTTCAATATTAGCAGCCATGGGTGTTGGAAGGAAGGCCTTGGCCACCCCCAGGATTTTAAAATTTGACATTTTCCCATCACATTTTTTGCAAAAAAGGGTTGTTTTCTTAGTCTCGAGTGATTAAGACAAAATTTTGCCACTTTAAAGCTTTTCGGTTACTCTGGAAAATCCACTATTGGCCCCTCTTTGGAGATAATTCTTCCAACACCCATGATAGCAGCTAGGCTTGGTGACGGTAATAAAAGTAACACAGTTATGCAAAAAAACAAGGCAAAGTGGCAGTGAGAAATTTGCAGAGAAAACACAGTGTTGTTTCAAGCGCTTTGGCCTTTGCTTCATTCATATTGTTAATATGCTATTCCATTTCTGAAAAAATATTCCAAAATAACAAACAGTAATCACACTTAAACATTATGCTACAATTTTTAGTTGTTTATTTAAATCTCTTTCACCCTTAAACCAGTACATTTTGTTTAGCAAGCTGTTGCCTTTATCAGAATCATTGCATTGTTTGCATGTGCATGTGCTATACTTGATTCAACCCCAGGTAATTCATGTATGGCAAGTGGGATTTCAGTCCTATGAGGCGCTCCACTATGTATTGTGTTTACATACAAATGAGTGCAAATTGCAGCGACTGGCCATTCAACATACAAAATTAAAAAAGTAAAAGCATGTCATCCTCACCTTAATCTCCTTGTACTAGCTGAAATAAAGGTTCTGACACAGATTCCTTCAATTCTGAAAAAAAGCTAGAATAAATGCTTATTTTTTAAAACAGGTTTCAGGTAACCAGGTGATTAAAATCTGTTTTTCTGGTACTATCAAGATTCAAAGCTGACAGTTTAAAGCCCTAAGTATTTAATTACCCTGTGGCAATAACTTTATTTCAAAAGTGTTTATTTTTAATTTTGCATTATTTCAATACCTATGAACATATTTCTTTAGTAAAACTAAATGGCATGAGAAAATTTTTTCAGAACAGTGTTTATGGATTGATTTTGGTATTTGAAGTGATAGAAGTAGTTTAAGTTTTGTGTAAAACTTAGAACATTTAATTTATGATACCGAGTGCTTTGGCCACTATTCAAATTGTAGCAAACATGGCCTGAATGATTTTTTGAAACATAAGACAAAAGTGCACCTGAGAGTTGCATATTTTTGTCAGCAAGTTAAGCACTGTGACCTAAAATGCCACTGAAATGGTGATAACAACTTTGAAGTTAACCTTTCCAGCAATCTTGCAATGTCATTCAACTACTTGTTTTGCTCTCTCGATTAAGCAATTTCACTTGTAGACAGTTTCTGAATCATACATACCATGCACGAAGACAGCAGATTTTCATTAAAGCAGATTAGCAAGCTGTTATAAAGATGAAAAGATAGCTTGCTGCCATAAAGATAGTCATGAAGACAATAAGCACAAAAGTTCTCCAGTGTGGCACTTGTCTGATGGATGAAATGAAAAAATGTTTTGGCTACACTCCTACTTCTCTGACAAACACTATGCAAGAAGTAGAAGTTGAACTTCATGGATTAGTGCGCAGATGACATAGTGACATAGTTTGAAATACTGTCTTGAAATTGAGAAACAAACCTTAACACCTGTGGAGCTGGTCTGATTTTACCTTTGAGACCTGCGTAAAAAGGCTATCACTTTGCAACTCCATAAGTCCTCCACCGATTGTGCTAGAGAGCTGTATAAACCCTCAAAACGTGGCAAGTCTTTGAGTCTGCAATGAAAAGTATTTTTTTTGGTTTTGGGTATTTTTTTGTGATGTCATAAGTGGGGTAGGTTTTTGGCTATTTTGTCTCAGGTTACCTGGCCCTGGGCCCAACTGCTGGTTATAAGTATTTTGCTTAATTTTTTATTGGAAACTAGCTAAAATTGAAGTCATTTGAGCCTTTGATTGGCTAGAGTTTCTGGTTCAAACGTAATGGCCTTGAAAAACATAAAATTGATAATTTTGGTAATTTTACTCTAACTCTTGTACCAGAAATGCTAGAAACCCCATGAAAAGCTCAAAAGACTCAGATTTTAACTTAGTTTTCAATAAAAACTTGAACGAATCACTTCCATCTAGCAGTTGGGCCCAGGGCCAGGTGACCTGGGCCAGAATGGCCAAAAACCTACCCCACCTATGAAGTCACCCACAAAAAATCCAAAACCAAAAATTTCTTCTTTCTTGCAAACTAGAAGACTCGCTGAGTCTTTTGAGGGTTTGGATAGCTCTCTAGCACAATCGACTGGCAAGTTATGGAGTTGCAAAGTGGCACGAAATTGGTGGTTCAGTGCGTGATTTCACACATGCTCAATTGTTAAGCATATGGAATGTTACAGGTGTAATTATGTAATTGCTATAATACAGGGTGGGTGACCAAGAACAACAGAACCCATAAAAATTTTAATAAATCCTGTGAAAGTCATGCAATTTTCAAGATTTTTGCTGGTCTTCTTACTTCAGTCTGTTTATAGTCGTTCACCAAAGCTTCAAGTATCTTGTAAACTTCGTGTAAAAGTCATGTTGTTTCCAAAATAGGTTCTGTGCGTTGCAAGAAAACTTGTGCACATATAGCAAATTTGTCAATTACTCAAATGCATTCCTTTTTTGGAGAGCGCCTTGATTTTTACTGTGATTGCTGTAATCACCTTGATTGTTTGAGGGTTGTTGTAGTACACATTATCCTTGAAATACTCCACAGATAAGAATCAGGGGTCAAGTTTGGTGAATGCAATGCCCACTCAACACTACACTTCCTGCTAATACGTCTCCTGAAATTGCTTTCTCTGCTGTCTTGTGAGTCATTTGACTCCATGTTTTGGAAAGAACATGACTTTCTTCATGCAAAACCACCAAGATAACTGAATAATGGTATAAGAAACCTCGATCAAAATTCACTGATTGTTTTTCTCAGGGTGTTATCAAAGTGTAGATCATCTTAAATCTGCCACTTAATCGATTTAAGATGTAAATTCACACTGTCATTCATATGAGCAATTAACATATATGAATTTCCTAATCCCTAGTCTAGCTTTTCTACTAAGTAAACAATGGATAGGTGGCCTCTTGATCTCAGTATATTTTCATTTTGGTTGACCTTCTAATAGCATTTTCATGGTGCTTCAGTTACTTAAAAAAAGTGTTCATTACATTTAACATTTCTGCTTTTAAACTTCTTCACTTCAAAACTAAATGTAAAATGTCAACTGAGGGACTGTGCACATCAGAGCATATTGTAAAGTCAGAGTTTTTGACCCTCATTTGGTGTGTGGCAAGTTGACTTTGTTTACATCCATTTCTTAACCTCTTGTGGAGAAAATGCCTGAGTAAAACATCAAATGCTGGCTATATTTTTGGTTTTCGGGCAGCATCAGTTAAGTTAACAAGCAGGTTTGCTTGGCTTTATGCACTGTGATAAGAAGCAGCTGAAACTTCCTGCATTAACATTTTGGCATCTCAGCACTGCAAAGTGCTAAGATTTGTACTGTGAGTATCCTGGATGTTGCTCCAAGGTTATTATCGTGATACGTATGAAGTGGCAGTGGTCAAGTGTTTTGTTTTAACTCATTTGATTACCTGCAGATGCTGATCGAGCTCTTTTACTGTTGGAGCAATATCGCAGCAAGTTGAACAAACCTGATGATGTTCCTTTGCGATGTGCGATTGAGAGAGTCATGGGCATCTTTCAGAGTGAATTGTTCCATGCCTTGATAGGTAAACACTAGACATGTTACAAACAAACAATTAAAGGCTTTCCTCTGATTTATATATTGTTGTTTATTTTCCGACGTTTCGCCTACCTAATTCAAGGTGTTCTCACCGCAATCTTTTCACGGGATTATATGCACTTCACCGTTCATGCAAATCAAAACAATGGGCAATGTGATGTACAACAAAAGTACGTAACAGGACAACATGTAAATGAAATGAGTGACGGTTAAACGTGGAAAGCCACACGCGGTAAGCGTAAAATATAATCAACAATTACTAAAAGTAAAGCAGTGTACAATGCATGAAAATGCTCGGTGTTTAGCAAATCACCAAAACACACAATATACATTGTATACAGCAGTTGTGCAGCGTGAAATGCGCCGTATTTTGTAAATCACCAAAACCAAACAAACACTGATTCAATGCTTAGGTTGTCAAACGCAAGTTAAATGTAGTTTTAAAATATCATACTGGGAAGCTGGGACATTTGCACTTTTATCGTTAATAGTTTTCATTGTGAAATTAACACTCAACAAATCCAAAAAATACGTATATGACAACATTTTACGCGATGTAGTTCGTACGCAGAGGCTAGACAACTTGGTAAAGGTGCAAACGAGGAACTGCAGTTTCGGTATGGTCTGTTATCAGCCATAAAAATTAAACTGAACTTCATAATAGCATCATGCCGATTGTTTGAGGTCAGAGACCTTAAAGCTGCATTTCTGATTTTAGTAAATGTGGTCAGATTAACAACAGAAGTATGAAATCATGACACTAATCGTTCTGAATACTTATCCAAGTTGTTCTTGAATCGTAGAGCCTTTCTGATTTCAGACAAAGTGACGAACACCGCAGTTATGAGTCTTAAATTTTTTAATTTAGTTACATGCAAGTTAGAATATATTTTCTCAGCTTTTGTTGACAGGTGTTGTACAACTCATCCTTGCACAACTGAGATGTATGCCCTACAGAAATCTTAGTGTTATATAGTCTCACACAACTCGACGTGAAATGCGATCAGATACCTAGCCCAGGGTATTTCTTAACCCGCGATCTCAACGATAGGCTGCTCTGATTTGGTTTAGAAATATGTTTTGTAGAACCTCTACTACAATGTCCTGTCACGTTGTAGACATTGCAATGAATCTGATGTTGGAGCATTCATATTTCCCAAAATGTTTAACCCTCGCCTAATATGTTTTAAGAGTGCTTAGACACCAGTCTTAGTTTAACAGGGTTGCGAAGACGGAGGTAAAGTGTCCGACTCCATCTCCGACCTTTCCAAAATTTCCGACACTGACGCCCGACTCCCACTCCCCTAACATAATGTGAACGAAGTTTGACTGCCAACAATTTTGTAGCAATCAACAATCAATGGAAATCGTGGTACACAGCAAGAATTATCTGTTTCTATAAAAGTTTCAAAAGAAATTATACCATTTCACCAGGCACGAGTTATAGGATTCATAACTTGGGAGTGCAACGTAAATAATAACCCCATTGGACTTCCGGGTTCGGAGTCGGATAAAAAATCCGAGTCCGACTCCTAGTGTGCTTAGGAATCCGACTACTTGTGACTCCGACTTCGCAACTCTGGTTTAGACTCATACTTAATATCTTGATTAATGGTAGAACGAGGCAATTCTTTGATAACATTATATTGCTGTCACAAAACGCCGCATCAGTACTGGAAATGGAACAATTAAATCTTGTTTCATATGTGTGAGCTTACCTGGTGGTAGGTTAACTTCAGCTGCGAGACCATTGTAACAACCATAGCTGGCAGCAGAACAAGATAGTGCTTATCTATTAAAATGTATGTGTTTTTTTCACTGCATTTGAAGTGATCGCTTGTTCCATAAAGATTTGCTATTATTGTCCTAACTAGGTATTTAAAATCTTAGCGCTACTTGTAATAATCTGGCTTGCAGTTGATTTGTGTGGTGGGAAGAAAAAAATGTCAAACGTTTGTTTCGTATGCAACACGTGCTCGTATTCCAGATATTCAGGAATATTATGAACTGATTTTGATCGAAACGCACAAGCAAGTTCCAGCCAACCAAGCTTTGGATTCCGAGACGCATTGGCAAAGGAAGGGCAGTCTATCATCTGCTCCAACTGCATTGTATTCTCAACAAAACAACAATGTTAGTGATAAAGTACGTCGTTTTTCACAGCTTTACTTTGGTGTTTCTATTAAAATGCAACACCTTGCCTAGGTTCACACAGTGGTTTGCTTTTATTTGTTTTTCACGCAATTGTTTGAGTTTGACGTTTGTTTGTCGCATAACAGCAGGCACTTTGTTTTTGTCCGAGTGTGTATTTCGCCTGCTGAGCAAGAATCTTCAGCTCTCGTTGAAATAGGTGTCCAGTCAAATTGTTTATAGCGTGCACCTTGAGAAAGACCTTGGTACACGTTGTTAGACGCTACTGTGTATCAGAGAACTGCCAATAAAGACGTCACCTTCGTAGTGCTTGGTGTCGGTGCGAAAGTGCAGCAGCGTATGCTGTTGCAAACACATCGTGAAGCATACTTTTGGTTTAGAAATGGATTCGAGACCTGTATTTATGAGATTATTCTGAGTGGCACATTACCAGTGAACAACACTGTGAATATGGACAAGGTCGTCAGGGCCGAGTTTCTTGGGTTGCGAATCCGACCTCAAGTCGAATTATTTCCGAAAATCATTAGCGCCACCTGGTGCCTTGTTCTTGTCATCTGATATCGGTCGGAGCGGCAATAGTTAACTTCTAGCGGACAAAAATTCGAGACTTTCACTTCAAACAGAAAGGAAGGAGAACCTGGTATTGAATATGACAATGTCTGTGGCACTGTCGAAAGGTGTTGCTCGAGACAAGCGTTCGCCGCATACCATCATGCGTTTCTTTAAAGTAATAACTTTCTCTGTACTGTTTTCATGTGCAAAGAAAGCCCGGTTCTTCAAAACTTTTTTCGTATCACTCCCATGTATCACGACTCGAATACTGGGCTTGGAACTGTCGGCCATTACGTTTGTCTTTTCATTTGCACACTCATTTTTTTCTTGTTTTTCACGCACTTTTGTTGAGCAACTTCATTAATGTTGTTTCAGTCAGATATCCGACAAATCACCCGTCAGGGCAGTTGTTGTAGTGTCGGTTATAATATGAGGCAGATCTCACGAACAAGATTTCGCGATTTTTGAATTGAATGTTTGCCCATCATGATGTGTTTGATACTTAGTGGGTGTGGTTTGGTACAGATTATGTTTTTCTTCTAAAAATGCTGCTGTTTTACGAGAACTTTGAAGTGTTGCTCCTGGGTTACTCATTTACAGCCGCTCCGTATTCCGCAAAAGCGAGAGGAAATTACTGCTCAGCACAGTGGTCCCCAATCCCCGGGCCGCGAAAAAATAAAATGTGTACTGGTGGTGACACCGCTCGCCTTCTGGGCATGTGGTTGGTCGATACTCCTGCAACAGGAGTAGTCCAGGGCCGCGGTAGAATTGTCAAGCGTTGACCGGCCCACGGTTACAAAAAAGTTGGGAACCAGTACCGCTGGCTTGGCGAATTTCACCTGAGAGTCAGCATGTTGGCTGGAAAGCGCGCAACCCACGTATTCGGCTTGGTGGAGCTACAGCCTTCGTGTTTTGCTTCACAAAGATACGAGATCGAAGGTCAAGGCCTCTTGCAAGCTTTGATATATACGCGTGGTAACAGCAATGATTTAACACAGAACATAGCAAGAGCCTATCGCGGTTAAGATGTGGGTGGACAGACTGAGGGCGCGTTGATGTCTGTGCTCCGTCACATGACGCTAATTTGTCTTGCTGTACACAGTGCGTTGCTTAAACAGCTACGAGCGGTTAAGTCCTATCGTTAAATATATATTTTGTTTCGTATTTTTCGCCAAAAAGCTGTTACATTTTGCTGCGTATGATGAAAATATCTACTTGTCTCAACGGTGGTTCAAGCGAAATATGTTGTTGTTGCGGTACCACCCGCTGTGAACGAATTGAATCTGGCCCACGTCAGACTTTTTTAGCCGTTTGTTGTCGCATACGTGCGTGGCTGTGTACAAAATGGTGAGCGGTGACTACTGTCTCAGAGGTTTGCGAGGTCAGAAATGTATTTCAGCGCCTATCTTCAACTGCTTGGATGTGAAAAACTAGAGTAGTCGTTTAGTTTTCATGCAAAGGCAGCCTTAGCAGCATTTTGTATATCTTGTGTGCATTGATGCATTGATCCATGTTATTTTTGTGTGCGTGCTGCATTACCGTGGTATAGAAGTCAGTACTGTTATTGCGCCAAGCTTATGCATCGTATTGGTTGCAAAGTATTGTACTGCAGAGGTTTTTTAAGAACTTCTTTGCAGAACAACCAAAATGTTTTTACGAGTTGTTGTTAAGGGTGGGAGGTTCGGTGAAGATGCACTGCTAAATCTGTGTGATTGAAATTTGATCGTATTCTAATCACGCATAACTGTTATCACAGGTTTTTTATTGTACCCTTGTAGCTATCCACCACCTTATATGCCTCTGCGCTCTGAACTCTCAAAATTAAAAAGTGTAACTTCTCCGCTGAAATTGCTGATTTGGATAATCTTGCCCCAGATAAATAATTCTAAGGTTCGCCAACTTAAAAACTGGAGCGGCGCTTTATGTGTATGTGTTGGAGAACCTCTACGAGAGAGGATGATCGCTTAGAGAAGCTCTAAAGTGAGTCCGACCAAGGGTTGAAGTCACTGAATTGTGTGGTGATTAATAAACCACACGCTGCATCCGTGGAGAGCCCCATAACAGGCGTGGTGTAGACGTTGGGGCTAGGCTCAGCTGCAGGTGCTGCCAGGGCGGATAAACATTCCCCTCTGCCTCAATGGCGGTAGAGCTCAGGCTGTCCTTGAACGAGTCTATTTCAGCGGGTCCCAAACGTTTATGAGCACAACCCAAATTTGTGTTTGGTGAACACCTCGCGACCCAAGCCTCAAAACAACGTATGTTAACCTGAAAAAAAAATATTGTGTGGTTGCTTTTTGGCAGAAAGTCGCATAGTTCGTTTTCAAGGTCACCAATCTTCTTTTCTCAAGTACCTACACTGCAGACGGACACAGACAAGCAGTGGTAGTGTGGTCCACTTACTATGAAACAGTGTATTTTATTTCAAGCATAACGATTTATTAAGTGCAGTTGGTGAAATCGTAGTTACTCCCTCATGTTCTTTTCAATGCAGGGCTCGATCTTGCTGAGTGCAAGGCGCATCTTGTGGCCAGGACCAAGGTGATTTCGAACCTTGATCTTGCGTCAGCGCCGAAAATTCTTGCTCGCGTAGATACAGGGTCGGAAACAAGAGCAGATCGCGTCGGCGCGACCTATTTTTTGACCTTTAACCAGTGGTCTATTTGATCCATAGCTGGAGGGGGAACCCTGTTAGGCGTCACCACTACCTTCCGAGTTGACTTCAGAATAAATATGCTTAAGTTTATTCCAGTTACCGAGAAACTGCAGAATTTCCGAACTGCAGCCCGTCACCGGTTGCAGTTAAGCGTCATGCACAGGACTCTTAGGCATCATCGCCTTGTTACTTGCGCAATAGCAGCATTAAACAATACCCATCAACATCGCTTTTGTTACGTAACAAACTTCATTGTCGATGGACAGCATTAATGATGATCAGGTCTATCAACTCTGTATGCAAACAAAGACTTTTTCTGATTTTGAAAAAAATCAGAAAGTTTTAAAAATTTGGTGGGTTAAAAATTTATTACAACGGCTGGCTACTGGCGATGCCAGACGACCCGGTAATATTTTTTGTTTGTTGTTTCTAACTGAACGTGGAAAAGTTCCAATCAGTGCCATATTCACTATGAGCCTGTTTTTTTTCGCTGAGACATTTCGGTCATTTTTTGCTGAAACATTTCGGTCATTTGTCTCACAGTTGTATTAAAACTCGCTGTAACAGTGTTTTTAGCCTATAATTTCAGACATTCTGACCGAAATGACTTAATTTTTTCCGGTCATTTCAAAATCATTTCGGTCTATGACCGAAAAAAACCAGCTATGACCATATATAAGACGGTTATATAAGACCGCAATCAATACTTCTGATCAGAAAGGATTCATTGCTGTTTGTGTACCAGGCCCGTTTTCTTCCTACTAACTACTTTCAGTTAGTTTAAAAACTTCATTCCGGCAAAGCACCGCTTGGATGCATCAAAAACTGATATTAGCAAGGTTTAAGTGTAATACACACCATCGTGAAGAATTAACAACTGATATGGGATGCACTACATGTCGGACTCAAAACGAACACTCTCAAAAACAGTTTGTGGAAATTGGGATCTCCTTTAATTTTGTTCAGTATTTCACTTTCAAAAATAGTTCGTGCGAATTGGGAGCTCCTTAAATTTTGTTCAGTATTTCGCTTGTTTTATTCGTGCTGTTAACCACAAACAAGTCGGACATTAAATGCGGCAAACATAACGCATTGCTCTATTTCAGGGGTCTCCAAACTTTTTTGTCCGAGGGCCACGTAAGCCAGATATCTTACACAATGTGATTGTTTTGGGATATGTTACATTCTACCAAATCAACAAACTTTCCGTAGTTATATTATTTGTCCTTCTCGGCAAAATGTCTTTGCGGGTCGGATGAAATGGCTCGCGGGCCGGATTTGGCCCGCGGGTCGTAGTTTGGAGACTTCTGTTCTATTTGAATAGGAGCTGATGATGCCTACATCGTAGGCGATATATGTTCTCTGTAAGATTTTAAAGTGTCTGATTCTTTGCTGAGAAAGGATTTCTTTCCATAGACATAATGCATTGTTATTTGGAAAATACCTTGATTTGTTTTTCTATCCAATTCATTCTTCACAGGGCAACCCAAGTGGGTGCTCTTTTCGCCCCTTCTAAAAAGCCTTGCTCCAGTGTGTAGACTCTTAATCAAAACAATGAACTCCTTTAAAATGGACCGAAAGGAGCAAACATCTTGGAAGCATGTTCAACTGTAAAATCTTGGCATGGGCTTCAAGTTTGTGACGATACTAAATTATACTATTTCGTTGATAGGAAGACGATAGTATTTTCCCTTTTTTTCAAAATTGCTAGAATGAAGGTATCCTTTAGAAACTTTTTACATCAAGTCCTTATCTTAAAGTTAAACTGTTGTTAATGAGCTAATTGTAATGCTAGTGAACCCCAACTAATGAGCTAATTGTAATGCTAGTGAACCCCAACTTGGCAAAGTTAGAATTGAATGCATTTTAGTTTTTGAATATGTTCACTTTTTTTCACGGAGATGAAAAAAGGTGAACATATTTGAGCACTAAAAGTGCATCCTTACTGACGACAACTGGCATGCCATGACTCTGTGGACCACAAAACGGTTTACTGAAATCTTAGTACCCGTAGGTAGATTAAATTTAAAAATCCTTTCCAGAAGCAAGGCAAAATGACCTGCTCACAAAAATTACAATGTTGAGCGGCGTTTGCTGCTCAGTGCCGCCACAAAATTCCCATCAGCTTTAGCGCCTTTTTCAAAGTAGAGTTTCCAGGTTGCTTCGCGTCCACTAAATATAAACTTGCCAGCAAGCCTCGTACACAACATCAGACCGTAGTAGAGTTGCTTTTGTTTCCCCGAACCGTAAAACTTTGTCGGAGTGTGGCTGCGTGTGGCTGTGTGTTGCGCAAGTGGTGCCAGACATGATTGCGGGACTTACGTTGAAACCAGGTGAAAAATTTTTTCGTTTGTTTTGTATCACGTTTTCGGCCGAGATATTGCGCGAAAACTTAACAAAATCAATTACTAATTGTAAAAACGGCAGTAGCGACGATTTTGTACAATTAACGAAGCAAACTCCCAAACAAACAATTTCAACAAATAATTTTTTGAAGCTGGTCACACAACCCGGTGCTGGGCACTGAAGTGAAAAGGGCTAACAATGTCGTGCTTGGGCCGCCCCTAATTGGTAGAGCCTGGTTTATGTACAAGAAAAATTGTATTAGTCAACATCGCCTATTTTACGCATTGCCTTACTAAGTCGGAGTGCATTGGTGAGGGCCTTGAAGCAGTTTGCGCGTCAACGGTATTTCTCCGAACTGACAAAAAGATCAAAACACTGTGTGAAGCATGTTCCTGGTTGAACGAAATGGCTCACTAACGAAACAAAAAGTTGTGATGTGAATCGAATAACGGTGTTATTCTTACAAAATTCTTGCTTTATGCACAAAGTGTATTGTTGCAATTAAATTTTTTGTTTTCCTGTAAACGAACTGTTACTCAGAAAAAGACTCCACATTGCTGCAGTGCACGTGTTCTCTGTAATGTGTTTATTGTCGGTTGTGCATTTAACACCAGAAATGTGCGGACTGTCATATTTTGCGATACAAATCCAGTCCTGAATTTTTAAAACTCAGTCCAAGACCAAAAAGTTTAAGAAATCTAAAATCGAAGTCCAAATAACGTCCAAAGAATCACAAAATACAGCTTTTCAATGACACAACTTACGTCATTTTTTCCATTAACTCAATCCAAATAATCCGGTCCTGATCCTAAATTAATAAAACATTTTCCAGTCCGAATCCAATCAAAAATCAACAAATTCGTCATAGTCCGTATCCAGTCCAATCCAAGTCCAGCCCAATGCTCATCTCTGCTGAACATGTTCATAGCTTAGCGAAGGTGCGTCGCTTGTCTGATCGAAATGATGGCGTAAGCCTCTGCGCGTTTCAACCAAAGCCACTTTGCTGTTTAATTCCTTGTGGTTTGGTTTGCGTAACTTCAAGTTCCTTAGGCGCTTAGGGAGAGATTTTGACAGTCTTGATACTACGGTTCGCAAGCAGTGTGTTATAAGTGGGCCCTTAATAGAGGTCAACGTTCAAAAAAGTAGCAAATTTGATGTTTTGTTATTTTGCTGTGTTTTGTGCTTATCTTTCTGGAAGAATGTTTAAATTTGAAAATTTTTTGTTGCTATGTGAAACACTCCGCAATCTGCACATCAGCTACATGCGGGGTTTTTGCGTGCCACGATGAGACCCGCAAGTTACGCGACGTTCCGGCAATATACTCAGCAGTTGCATGAGAGAAAAAGCTGTGTTTTTTCCCCTGAAAATCGCTCGCTCGTTTGCATGCCGGCTGCTATGGTAGCGCAGTTGCAGGAAAGACCCATCAAACCAACCTACACAGAGAAGATCTCGGTCACAAACGTTCGACTGTGGTTCGTGCCGGAAAACCAACGACTCCTGAACTGGAAGTCACCACTGACTCCGTTCTGAGATTTACTATTGCGCGAAGCATCCTAGCCTGACATATCTTTTACGGTCATTCTCGGAGCTTGCGAAGTTTTGTCTCCCGTGCATCGCTTCTGGTCTGCGGAGCCCGTCCATTTTCGACTGAACTGCGTCGCGCTCACCGGTTAGCGTCTGTTACATTATAGATGACTATCGATCGCTTCATAAGCTACCGTTACTCTTTGGACCTTCAGCGCAGGCGAATTCTCAGCGCCGTTCGCGGCTGCCTGAGCGAAACCGAGATGCTGCATATTAGCGACAGGATTGTGACGATTACGTCACCTCGACCATTTGCCGTGAGCCCATCCTGTGCTTGGGGTGCGTTTTTCTCAACACTGACAGTCGTTGCTTTCGTTTGGCGAATTCATAGCGCCGAGCTGATCAACAGGCGCTTGTTTTTAATACTTCCTTACAGTGAGGCGTTTTAAGGATCTTGGCGTGAAAACCACCTGACAATTGAAAGCGCACCTCGCTCAATATCGACGCAACGAGTTGTTTGCATGCGGTGTAATGAGTTAGTCGCCGGAAGCTCAGCCAAGCAGCGCTTATGATCTGCAAACTCCGGAAGATCAGCGTGAGCCATAGATTTTGTCAGAGCATTGGTCGTTCGAGTGAAACGGGTTAAAAGAGAAACTGCTTAGAGACAGGTTTTCGTGAGTGGAGTATCCGAGTAGAAGTTCTTTGCCGAAATTTGCAAGGCGTCATGTTAAGATGTCTTCGTTCACGCAGTCGTGCGCTTCCCGTGCTGTTCTCGTTGTCGCTCGCCAAAGTCCACGGTTTGAAATGACATTCATGTAATAAAGGCCATGCATTCTGCGATTCTCCGGCCTGCGAGGCCGTTCTTTGACGCGTTAATTAGCGTCATCAGCGCACCATCGATTTTTTGTTAAACGCTGGAAGCAATGCTTTGTCCTAATCTCTGTTTCGTTTCTTTGTGCTACCTTGATTTGACAGGCGACTCTCCATTTGACTGAAATTCGCGATCAAAGCGTTGATGCGATTTTGCATGGCCTTTGTGATTCCGGAACTGCGCGTGTGCATCCAGAGCAACTGCACTGAGAATGCCGTTTGCGACGTGTGCATTTTTTATTCATGTTACTCACAAACAAATGATAGTAAAATTTTTAAGTTCTAGGCTATTCATCATCACGCGAGCTTAGTTAAGCTCAACAAAAAAATACAACGCCCTCTACAAAAAAAAAAAAAAAAAAAAT
>JGI24021J15306_10001755_pt1 | contig 22067 bp, 17 predicted proteins | sample Ectturendosymbi1_FD_15306 | JGI IMG/M metagenome (IMG submission 15306) | reverse complement strand
GCTCTTCAGGCCTTGGCCTGCCTTCATTGGCTGTTTGTCAATAAATTCAATTCAAACTTGAAAAGTTATCACACAAGTTGATAATATGCCATGACTGCTCCTTTAAGGACCGCAAAGAACACTTCGATAGCTTATGCGGCTTATGCGGCCATTTTGCTCACAACTTTTTCAAGTTGTCAGGAAGTGAAACCGCAAAAGCAGAGGCAGGTGCTTCGTTTCATTTCAGCGCGACTTGCATTCAGAACAACTGATCATTCCGGTCTGCCCAAAAACTACGTGGATCCTTCGGATCGCATGACGACAGCATTAGCAAAATTACGAGGCAAAAAAGCATTCACAGAAAACGTTAATTGATTTATGTTTTTTTTTCAATATATGTTGTTTTGATGAACGTCGGAGTTGACAAAACACTCCTCTGTCATACTTATGCACCAACACAGTGGTTTAAAAAATGAACAAGTTAAAATTGCAGTCAGCCATTTGTTAGCAGAACAGTATTTGCATCAAACGAATTGGTTTGAGGTCGGTCGAAATTCCAAACAAGAAACCAGATCGCACCTTGCACACGTAAAGAACAACTCCATGCAGTGGTGGTTTTTCGACAGAGGCATCAGCCATGACTTCGTTTGTCGTTCCTGCAGGTTCATCAGCTTCACTGTCGCACTCTTTAAGAACGGCAAAAGTAGATCATTCTCAATTGAAACGCAAATGCGATTGAGCAAATCATTATAAATAAGGTACATTATATTTCAGTCAGCCATTACAGTAAGACGTTCGTTCTATGTAGTGGTAATAAATTCCTGCACGTTTCGGGTGCGAAAATAATTGAAACTTGTTTTTTTTGTTGAATTTCCGATTCCAAGGCGATCAGTACAAAATTAAAACTTTTCCTCCGAATCTCGAAAATTGGCCAACAAAAAGTTGAGCATGCGGATGATTTTATTTTAGAAAAAAATTAGCTGAACGCAGATTCAGCCTTCCTAAGTGTGCAGCATACCAGCAAAGGAAACGAAACTGACCAGTTAGCCGTGTTTCATCTGCTGTGGGTTCCCCCTTCTCGACACTGGCACCATCAACGGTAACGCTTTCGTTGTCGTTGTCGCGTTCTTCGCGCTCAGCTTTCCGGAACTGTTTGTCCAGGTTAGTCATGACTTCGGCGCCGATCGTAGGGTTGTCGCGGAGCGCGTCGGCGAGAAATCGTTCAACGAACTCACTTAGCGGCTGCACGCAGAACATGCAAGGCAGTGCAGACAAGAGTCAACGAGGTTCTTAATGCAAAAACAGACAAAAGTAATTCTTATTTTCTTCGCACTTATTTTAAAATCGTACACTTGACCTCAACAAATGGAAGCTGCAGCAAACCAGAAAGAATACCACCGTTCATTTTTAGCAGCATACCGTTTCAGGGTTCTTCTTCATTGCTTCCTTCATGGCTTGCTGATCGCGCACAGGAGTCTTCAGCATGGCGAACACGTCGTCGAGGTCGAACGAAATATTCGGGTTGCTGCCTTTCGTCATGAACTTGCTCGGCGTTTCAACGTTCATTCGTAAAAACTGCGGTCAATGCAGAACGCTTAATATTAATGCGCTGGAAAACATATACTACAAAAGGGGAAGGGCAAACCTTTCAGTGCAAGTGCCATATTGAAAAATTCACGACTTCTACTTGGAGTCCCATCGTGCAACAAACAAAAAAATTTGATATCTACAACTGCAAAAAATTGTTTTTGTCGCGTTCCTTCGTTAACTTCCTTTTGTCCGGTTTCTTTGTACACATGAAGTTTTTAAACGCAGTTTGCTGTTGCTTTAAAATTTCTACCAGATCAGTTGTTTTCTTTTGCAGTTCTTGCTTTGATAAATTGTTTCCAGAGTTTGCTTGGTTGATCTGAAGTTCCGTTTCGAATTCTATTTCCTCGATCGCTGCACGTTTTTACTGAACACTGTCTTGAGCATGCGCGTTAAAAACTAGCGGTGAAGTCACCAGACTCGTTTCAACGTCTGCTTTGGTGACTCGGTCTCTGTCTCAAAGAGCCAAGTCTCGATCTCAAAGTCTTCTTCTTCATCGTTTGAGCCAGTTGTTGAAATCCACTGTTAGGCCGGTCTAGATCTCGGGGCAGTCCATGGGGAGGTTGTTAGATTGGACATTGGAGGACAACTTGGTCAACGGTCTATTCTTCTGCGCCACACTCACAGGCCTCAGAAGGGGCCATACCCCATTTGTGTAGGCACGAGCGAAAACGTCCGACAACGGTGCGGAGGTGGACCCACGCTGTTGTCAAACTCTTGTCTCGAGACTACAGCAATACGCACTTGGACATAACATTACGCCATAAATAACAGTTCAAACTTTCCAAGGAAAAGCGTTTGTTTAAGCGTAAAGCTCAAGCAGCTCAATTTGTGCACGGTTGCGTTCAGAGCTTCGGGTAAGAAGGGAAACGTTGGCAAAACTGCATGATATTCAATCACCGCGGGGTGCTGATGGTCTTTTCATTTGTCATGCGCGAAAAGTTCGGAAGATATCAAATAAAACCTGGCGACAGACCTGGTGGCACCAGACAAGATTTTCAGTTTAATCTTGCCGCATGGAAAACAAAAATCACTCAACTTTGTTTTCCAAGTAAAATAAATGGAAGCACGTAACAGCTAGTCGACAAATTTTAGGTCCATAGTTTCGGTTCCTGACATTCAGGTCAAGGTTTCAGTTATTTTAACAAAGATTCAGTCTCAAAGTTTGAACGAATTCTCAGTTTGACAGGTTAAGGCCTCCGCTAAATATCACTGGATCAAAGATAGGGCTTAACTCTAACGTCACGTGGCAAATATCTTCCAATCAACTGTTTGACAAACACGACTTTCGCATTTTAGATAGTTTGGAAGAAATCATCGAGTAAATTTTGTCAGATAATAATAGTTAGTCACAGACGACTTTCATTGCTGACTATCGAAAGAACCACGCAACGAACTACATACTGTACGACAAATAACATGATGTTTCCAGTGCATGCGTTCAGCTTCAATCAATATTTAATTCAGTGAGACCCAAAAACGACGTCTACAATGGATCAAAGAAACCAACTTTAATATATTCTCTCCGTGCTTGTCTCCAAATAAAACAATAATATGCTTTGTTTTCGACAAACCGTAGTTTAGCCACCCATTTCCTACACCTATTCGACAGTAAAACATAGGCCAGCTGTTGCATCACCGCTACAAAGCGTTCGTTACACACGAAGACGGCCTTCAACCCCAACGACGAGTTCCACAAAACTGCAAACACACACATCGTCCAATCTTTCAAAAATTACCAGAATCGAACGCGAAATCTACACCAGGCTGGTACAGCAGCTCGTCTCCTTCGGAAAACACATAAATGTAGAAACAATTCCTTGCAGAAAAAAAAGACTAAGCATCAATTCAAACACGCCGGTGGTAGCCACACATTACGCGTGCGAATGTCGAGGGCCACTCACTCTCTCACGTAGCGGCGTCTCCTTTCGCTGCATCTTGACTTTTCGTGCCTCAGCTCGAGCTTCCAGCTTTTTTCGTATGGGCTCCACAACACTCGGGGGTCGAGGTATGGGGGGAAATTCCAAATCTGCCGACTGCCTTCTGGTTTCAATGCCGGGATAAATTGAATCTGCAGCCGAAACAAAACGGTCATCGGTCGAAGCAACTGCTGGGGAAAACGCTGAACAGCCCAACTCTTCAACTTCTCAGTCACAACCAAGGTTTAGCATGAATAGCAAACACTGTACCTGGTTACAGTGCCATGAGGGCCAACGTAATAAAAACCTGAATCGCAGTAGCAATCAAAAAGATATTCACTGCCATAATTTCGTGCTACTCATATCAGGCGTAAAAGAAAGCCTACAATATGTTTCCTACATATTTGGAGAAACTGCCTGCATATTTTTGGGAGCCACCATGAAAAGTTTGTGATATTTGGTAACCCTGCAGAATGAAATTTTTTTATGTAAACAACTGGAATACTAGTCTTTCAATACTTTGCAAAACAGTCCTTAAGGACAATTTAACCGTTGTCTCTCGCTCCGTTTGTTGACATCACGAACTTAATTGTTATATTTTGAGGTAACATTACTGACAAATTATGTGACAAGTTATAAGAGCACTGCTTCTGCATGCAACCCGTATCAATTGAAGTTAGGTCGCCAACACAAAAATGCAGGACGCCTTCAATCTCGCTTCGAGGTAAAAGTATGAAGATATACCGAAATAAAAGCCATGGTGCAGACGGGTGGGGGGTAAATGATGAAAGCATCCAAACCTCCGTCCGTAAAGACACAAGACACTTCAACCGCGGCACGCTCCAACTGATTCACCTGCAAGGGCAGTCTTTACTGAGACGTCGCCCGACTTCGTTTCATTCACCAACTCCGGTGCATGGGTCAAGCTCGGCTTTGGCGCGTCAACAGAGAAGTCCCCCTCATCAAGTTTCTTGCCACGTCGCGCGCATTCGTAGACCCATCTGCAGTAAAGCAACATGCATGAGTTGATGGCGAGATTCCAGGTCGTTGTTTCGTGCAACCGTCCGCGAGTTTTCACCAGCTTTTCCCAACAAGGAGCGTGACAATACTTTCACAAATGAGACTGAGTACGGAAGTGAAATTTAAAACCGCTTGCGTCTCTTTCGAGTAACTGCGCCCACGGCTGACCTGCATTTGAACTTCACTTCCTTTTCCCAGTAAAAGTTACAAAAAATAGGTGTTTTGGCAGTGTACGTAGTCAGTAACGGTGTGTCGTACGACTTTTTGACAATCGAGGTGGCACGTGGAACAATTAAAGTTGAGGAACACTGCCGTGTATAGTTTGGGTAACTCTAGAAAAGCGCGGTTTTATAGAAAAGGAACGGCTTCAGAACACGATCAACAGCGGCTGCTGTTGTTAACTTGTACAAACTCGGAATTCATCGGGTTTCGTTGCAAAACAAGAGAAGACAGAATGATTTCAAGGACAACCAACTTTCATTATCATCTCAACTCAATGTTCGATAAAGAAGTGTGACCCTTGCGTCCACAGGTTGACAGACAAGTGTTGCTAAAAACACTACATCACTACTTTGCCTGAAGAGATCTCCGATAAAAAGAAACAGGTTCAACAGCAAAACAGACTGACTCCGCAGTTATAGTCGGTATTCCCCATTTCTTGCATCCGACGTATTTGTCGCCCTCTGGTGCCAACACAACAAGATGAGTGGTTCGTTTCAAGCCATCGCTCAGTAGGTCTTTCCGGGCGACGTTGTCTTGGTACATTCCACCTGAAATTTAACACACCATCAACGACTGACGTCTTGTGAATGAAAAAAGTGGTTTCAGCTCCCAAACCTACAAGCTGCGGTAAACAGATGCAGCTATAATTTTAATAGCGCAAAGCTGTTCACCAACTTGAAAACCGCCCCACTGCAAAAAACAGCAGTACAAATCACAGGTGACAGTTGATGTGTCTTCGCACAGAATCCGGTTTGCGCGTCCGAACGTTTGCGGTTGACGATCAGTTATGAGAAACGGCTTACGCATTGCAGAGTACTATCACAGGAGTGGGCGTTTTCCCTTGTGGAGCTAGTTCTGCTGTATGCACTGAACTTCTGTTAACAATCCTTCACTGTTTTGTCTTGGAAAAATTCATGAAAAATGCATACCTGTTAGTGTTTCGTTGCATCAGCAAGTGTGTTGCAAGTGTGCTGTTTGCCAAATAAAGTGGACAATTTCATTTAACTGAATGAGCAAGCAGATGAAAACGCCCAATACACGATCTTTGTAAGTAGCTGATATTTTAAAGTTGTTTCTGACCAGATAGTGTTGCCAGGTTGGCCTTTTTTAGTGTAAATTTCAGAAAGCTGGCCTCGTTTCAAGTTGGTTGGCCTAAAACATTTTATTTGGCTTTTTTGACCTCATCTCAAGTTAGTTGGCTTTAAAAATTCGTTTGGCTTTTTTTGGCATTTTTACGCTGAAAAAGTTTCCTCTGAAGAAAAATATTACTATTCCATTTTTTCGGCAACACATTTGCAACCTTTTTTGTAATAAATGCTATATTAGACCGACGCCCACGTACCCAAGTAATGAGATCCAGTACAAGCAAGGGCAAGCAAGACTTGGTCTTATTTTCAAATAAAATTTCCAATGATATTCTTGTAATTTAGATGTTTTTTGTGCCAAAGGAATAGCAATACCACAGACAAGGCTTGGCCTTTTTCTGGTCTCTTTTTAGTAACGTTTGACTTTTTATTGAAATTTTAATCTGGCAACCGTGCTTCACACTCAGCACACATTTCGGTTGTCTGTGGGTGTAAAGATCTAAGCACTCTCACCTATTAATTAGTTCAAGACAATTTGAAAGCTTCACAATGCTGTTAGACTGGCATAAACACAAAAAACTTTTTCACCTGTTCAAAGTTACATTCAGTGTCACGTTGGTCAGAAGTCGGTCTTTAAGCCGTAACCGGATTCTGTGTGAAGACACCTTTGCCACAGCAACGGACTTGCCTACAAACCCACGAACCTAATTCATCCATCAGGGAAACAAGATGGCTCCGTTCCGGCTCCTGGTATTTGCTCAGGCAGAGAACGCAGCCGGCCAGCGGTTGAACGTCATCGGGAATAGCGAATGGAGCGCACATTGGATGCGAGTCTAGTTCCACAAGTCTTCCTTCGGAGACACAGTAATCCTGGTGAACGCAAAGCATCCGCTTGAAGCAAGAGACGGAAAATAGGAACATCACACGAGAATCTGCTGCAAAAAGTTTTATCTCAAAATCCGGCTTATCTTAAATCGTGAACAGGGATACCATCGAAGGTGGTCACTTCTTTCGCTCATACAATTCCCCTCGCAGTGTAGTTGGAAATGTTTGTATTCAAATGTATTGAAAATGGCACACGGCTGGTTGCTCTTAACCGAACATTTCCGACCGCATCTACTAAGGACTTTGAAGCCGCTACGAGGTCTTAAAAATCAAGGAAATTCTTGCCGTAGTTACGTTGCAGGAGATTGTGACATGATAATAACTGTAAAGCATGTTGGATAGTGTGACTGCGTTAGAACGTTTCTAACGTCACAATAGCTGCGGGATTGCCCGACCAGGAGGAACGTGCGTAGCGATTTGACTTGAATCAACAAAAATTAGTTAAAAACAGTTTTCAAAGCACTTGAACACAAATTTGTTCGACACTTTAAGCACCTCGTAGTGTCACAAGCATGGTACTGAAACTTGCTGTAGCCTACTGAGACAATGATATTTAATATACCCTTCAAGTTTGGAAATTCATGCCAATTTTTTGGCGAAACTGCCTTTAAAAACACATACAAAAAGCCACTCGCTGCGTTAACTACAGTTTTATTCAAAGAGCATCTGCATTTCAAGCTCAGCCAATGATTAAACGCCAGGCCAGCTTTGGCGTTCTATCACTATTATGAATAGTAACATCAAAGCATTGTACATGGTGAGTGTGCTTTGGGTTACGCATCGACAACCACACCGGACTGACAACAGAGTATGGACAAACCTACTCCAGCGGAATGTTAGGTCTAACATTCTTCCGGGTTCTTCCAATCTACCCGAAACACCATAATTTGTTTGCTGGGCGCAGTTGCGTTCATGCCTTGTTATGACTGAAAATGCGCTCCGTGGTTCGATGAATTCAACATTCCGAACAACGCCGAATCGCAAATATTCGGTGAATCAGTTTCAGACATGGAAGTTGCTGCTTAACATTTGCGTTTATATATTGTTATTATTATTTTTTGAATATTTTCGCACTCCGACGCTCATCAAAACGATACCGCAAGAAAGTGCAAATAGCGTACATGGTCGAAACTGACACGTACCACGTTATGCAATGGATGAGGAGAAAAACACTGATGATCTTGATTTATCTTACTTCAGTGATAGTCGGCGAGCTTGGGCAACACTTTACAGAGCATTTAGAAGGACGAAAACATTAACTATAACAACCCTGGTGTCAGTCACAGTGTGAATTGCACCAGTGTCATAAAAGCACTGTCGCGTCCTCACTCACTATCCAAAAATCGGTGACAATGTTCTCCACAGTTCCTTTCACTGGACAGCCGGCGATGGGAACAACAGCGTAGTCCGCAACTCGCTTGCTATACGAAGGTAAAACGCGTCCTTCCATTGCCTGCCACAGCAAACAAATACTTTGTTCAGACGCCAATCAAGACTAAGAGAGAGTGTGCCAAAAGCAATTTGCGACGGAATACGAAACGGTCGTAGATTTCTAATGTCACTGGTGAATCGTCGATTTTTAAAGGAACATAACTGAACAACTTGCGACGCAACCAAATACAAAAGAACGCCAAAAACAACGACATTATGCCGATTAAGTTAAACGGGACTGCACCACGCGCATGCGCAATGGTTCGGGGGTGGAAGTGGCGCCGATTAGAACCTCGCGAACGACTGAACTGACTTTGCGTGGTGACATTGAATCGCGTCTCAGTAAAACGCGACCAACAATGTGCATTTGAGCTTGACAATTTTATCCTCATAAATCCGTTGTTCTTACACCAGGAAACTAAGAATGATAATGCAATGCCATGTGTGGCAAAGTTACTAAAGTTCTATCTTACTTCGATTTTTTCAACAATACATTTCGTCGTCTCTTCATCGTCGAAGCCACAGACTCTGAAGCTCTTCCCGCGATATAAAGCCCATCTTCCGCTGTCGTTCTGGGAATCGTATGGCTTCGGATCCGGCTCGAAAACCGATTCGTCATCGCGATCATGCTCTTTTAAAGTCGCCTCTGTAAAAGTAAAAAGATGCGAATGTGCTGTGCTCATGACAAATCTCGCTTTTCCAATAAAAGTGTGCATTTAAGGGCATGACAACCACAGACAGAAGTTCAAACGCGGCAGACATTGCTGTCTACTGGAGAAGCAGGGATGCGATATCTCGATGCTGCATTGCCCGCTTCTCATATGAAAGGGTAGGCGATCAGAACACGGCCAGTGAGCAGCTAACAGTAGCGCTCATCGGGCAAGGGACGTTTTGCAGTGATCAAATGACACTGGAAGAAATCAATTTCCGCTCTGCTACAGTAAACAAAGTTTCAAGACAGTCGACACTTCTTTTCCCTATAAAAAGCAAAAACAAGCACCCAAAGCTTGTTCTCGCAACGAACTACTATTCTTCGAAAAGCAAATGGCTTCTTTAACAAGACTTGGTTTTGCTATTGAACGTGACAACAGATCAGAAATAAGACGATAGCTTGGAGTACCTGGGACCTCGAAATTTCTCAGAAGAGTGGTGTCCCCATCTCCTCCCGTCACGTGCTGGGTATCCGCATCGTCACCAGCACCAGCAGGCATGTATTGCGACAACACATCACGCATGTGGGAGAATCCCGGTTCAGCAGTGACGTTATTTTCCGCTTGAGTGTTTTCGCCATCCTGAGGCAATCTGAGCATTTCACAACACTGCGAATGATGTTCAAAGCAACAAGCCAGCTCGATCAATTTCGCTGTGTTCATTCCAGGCAACGATAAATGTGCGCAGAGGAAATTGATGGCATTCGGCTCCTAACTAATGAACGCTAAGCTTGAAAAGTCGTGGCAGCGGTCCAAGGCAATAAACCATGTTTTTTCCGCGTTCGAAACTGAGGAAGACGGTTTTGGTCAGAAATCCGCGGTCGCATGGCGCGATGAACAACCACTGTTGATCACTTCAGGCTACAACTGGTGCGGTAGCCCGACTCTAAATGAAAGTTTTTTACAAAACGGTTGAGAAACGTCATGTAGAAATAATGAACAAATACATAACAAACAACAGTCATCTCGCAAAAACGTTTATGGAATTCTTAACACGGACCTTAGCTGATTTTCTAAAAAATATTCTTCGCACCCAAAGATCACCGTTTACAGCGAAGACATCCAAAAAAATCAACGAAAATGCAGAAAATTGACAGTTTTGGGGGCGTTGCAGACGGTGACGTCTACAAAATTAATTTACCTGGCGCTTCGGAGATTATCAGCTGAGTTGTCATTCGTAACATCCTTCAGAGTGCGCTCGAGCTCTTCAGGCTGCGGTGCGACGTCAGTTGCCCAGTATTCTTTTTCTGGTAGAACTTCGGTCCTGGCCAGACAACCGAGCAGCCACTGATATGTGACCACCGACAGGTCTCGCCCTGACAAATATGTTCTTTTGTCACCCCAGGTCGAGCGGATCCTTTTTATAATCGACACAAAAAAGGATTTTTGCGAGCCTTACGCTACCTACCACAAATAGAGTTTGCAAACCGGGATCCCGGTTTCGGGAATTCCCGGGATTTAGTTAATTTTTCGACTTCCCGTTTCCCGGTTTTATGTACAGAATTCCTGGTATTTCCCGGATGGTAACTTTGTGTTACCAAGTAGGAAATAGATTGTCAAAGATTTCATTTACATTTTTTCATTCATTAATTTTCACACTCGCTTTCCTCATTGAGAGTCGCGGGGCAGCAGTCCTGGGAGGACTCAAAATACCTTACAATCAACAGCAATTTCTGATAGCTCCTCTAGCTCCAAACCGGAAAGAGACCAAGTCAGTTTTTGTTGACATATTTTATGATATGTGTGCAGAATTACCGTTTTTTTCTTCTCCGGGTTGTACTACATATTGCCCGCTTTCCCGAGTTTCATAAGCATCCGGGAAATCGGAAGCCCTAACCGCAATGATTGCGTGCAGAGCGCACGATTTTAGAACTTTGAAGAGCTCACTTTCGCGAAACAAGCTAATAACCCATACGCGCGTTAATATTTCCACTGTACTTTTTTCGTCTCTCTACTTTTTTCACATACATGGCATCTGAGGCTGCAACGTAAGATACTTAAAAGCCACTGGCAAACAAACCTGGCTGTTGCAAGGAGGCTTGGATGCTGGTTAGCGATTGCTGCGGAATCAGGGACGCAGAACCGACAATCACATGGGTTACAGATGAGGTCAGCTGATTCAACCTATCAGAAAAAAACAAACAGAAGACGACATGTTGCTATGGAGATACCTGCGAGCATCAAAAAGCATTCGACATAGACGCCCGAACAACCAGACCGGACAAACGTTAGATCACAGCAGTGAAAGCAGCCACGCACACCTCGTCACCCCGCTGATGTTCAGCAAAATCTTCAGCTTCTCCTGCTCTTTTGCAGTAAATCCAACCACCAAAACGCACATCCCATCCAGCACAGCATCGTAATGACGATGTGTGGGAAAATTCCAGAAATCTTCCTTCGGGACTGATACCCTGAAAGCAAGCAGTGCGTTCGACGAGGTAAGTTACAAGTTGAACCATCTTACCTTTAAAAGCGGCTTCATTACACGCAATCAAAAACACAGCACGGTTGCTTTGAGAGTCGTTGTTTTCTTTCCACCCAGATTTACGCCAGTTTTCTTGCATAACTGTTAAACTACTACCAAAATATGGTCTAAATTCGGGGGTCTGCAACTGCAAGCACCGGTCCACGGCCCGGTTCTGGTCCGTGAGGCTTTGTTTACTGATCCGCACAGAAATCAACTTATTGCCCACAACAAAAAAAGATCTTCCGGAAGTTCTGGATTTTCTGTAGTAACAGCAGTAAAGGCAATTACAGAAGCAGTCTGGACGTAAGGAACACGCTGCGGGTGTCATTGTCTACCATCACCCCAAGATGGGAACATCTCGTTGCAGAAAAGCAAGCTCAAGGCTTCCACTGATTCAGCGTTACGGATATTAGTATCAAATTTTCATGCAATTACAATACAGCCATTTTTTATGCAGGCTATTTCTCTGCCACCCCTTGAAGATCAGCCTATGGAAATAATACCTTCCTTAAACTAGCCCGTAGTGCAAAATGGGTTGCCGATCACTGGACTCTAAATGAAAAAAAATTACACAGTTCAACCAAGCAGTCTTTTACTCCTAGAATCTCGGAAACACAGTCAATATATTCTGAACATGGGTAGTGTTATTAGGCGGAGAAAAGCATTTTTTTCTCATACAGAGGCACTGTGGCCCTGGCAACCCGTAGCTCTTCTGCGTTTAGCAATATCAAATTGTTGCAGTCAAGTTGACCTGTTTTCGGTTGTATCGTCAACGATAAGGGCAGCTGAAATTCCGACGAACAATTTCTACGATGTTGCTTCATACACACGCTTGCGCGTGCAAACACACACAAGCACGATCAGTAAAAAACACAAGCTTGCCTCGAGTTGTTAAAAGTAGACAGTCGAGAAATATCCATAACACTGTTGCTGACCGACTCGTTGACAGTTGCCACGCTAATGCTACTCATATCATCTGTAGAATAATGGCAAATTAGAGCAACTCAAAACCACGTTTCTTTCGCTGTGGCGTCATAGGTAGGACTTCCAAGTTTTCAATCAGCAAAAAAACTTGAAACAAGCAACATAATCTTTCTTAAACCTCCGCACTATCTTTGAGTTGGCGGCGCCCACCAACGGAACGCGTAACGGAGAGAACTAAGAAACAGCGACAGAATGACTTTAGCCAACTAACCGTTATAGACACAGTTGATTTCAAACCAAAAACATGGTAAGTTAAAAAAACATCAGCTCGGTAGGCAAATATCACGTAGTTGTAGACATCCCAATGTAACAAATTACCAACTATCATGGAGTATCAACAGATTTTTTGCGTAAATCTTCGCACGCGTCATGGCCGATCATTGTCAGATAACTTACGGAGACTGGGCATTCGCGAGCGCGGGCCTCCATCTTCTGGGGTCGATGAAGGAGGTTTCTGCAATCCATTGGCTTGCGTATCAGCTGAAGTCAATCATACAAATTGGTCAAAGTTAAAGATACCATAACAAAAGAAAATACGAAAATTTGGGATAGCGTTGCACCTTTACGTCCCTTACACAGCGGTATACTGGTTCGAGACATGAACAGCAAGTGTCGCATACTTCACGACAAAACGACAGCAAATGTATGAAACGTGCTACTCACAAGGGACTTTCACTGGATACTTGCTGTGGTCCTGGCACCAGCCTTTTTCCACGCTATCGTACACCCACTTGACATTGACGGTCTTAACGCCGAACTTATCCGCCATAGCATATTTTTGCCCTGTAGGTAAATAACATAACAGGTGAAGCAAAAAGAACCTTGACATATATTTTTGAAACTTTTTTTGACAGTTGGCCGGTTACGTGTTAAACTCATAGACAAGTCACACCTCCGAGTGGTGAGAGCAGAACCCAGATGTCCACGCAGTGCCAAGTGCCTCATGAATCACACATGTGATTCCTCACCTGGCTTGTGCATCAAATTTCTGCTACAGCATTGGAACTCCATATATTAACGGGCTGTTATTGTCATTATTAATGCTCATCACCTGCTACATCTGAGTTGGAATACCTAAAGTTTGAAGCATTGACATCTGCAACATTGATCCAAATACAGACTGAAGAGTGCCACATTAGCAAAAAACTGTGAATGCTACCTGCAAATACTAGTTGAATATATCTGAAACTCCCAAAATACGACTCTTCTGGATTTATCAAAAAATACATAGCAATGTAAATTGTGCAAAAACGTTTATGGAATTCTTAACACGGAATATATGCAGTGCAGAATGTATATTTTTGTCCACAACTTCAGTAAATTGCACATAATAATGATATAAGATACTCGAAATCCCAGTCCAATGAAAGCTTCATTAGTGAGTAATAAAACATCAATTGCAACTCCACACCATGTTCCTTATTTAACCTTGGGTTCTTACTTTTCCACTACACAGCATTCAAATGAGTTTCATCCCAAGTATAAATATTGTGTTACACCTACTTAAATTTTGTAAATGCAAATTTCAGCAAACTGTGGTATTTGTGCTGTAAATCTTCATCAATGCAAATGAAACCGAACAAAATTTGTTGTTTGTTTGATTTACAATACGCTCAGTAAGCCTCTTGCTAATCACTGATGTTTAAGAAAATACATACCTTCTGGTTTATGTACAACAAGATGAGTTGTGTAATCAATTTTCATGGCTCCACTATAAACTCCCCCAAACTTTGTTATCAGTTTCTGTATTCTGTTTCTCTCAGCACTTCCAAATCCAGTCACACAAACAGAACAACCAAGAAAAATTGGACATTTGAATTCTTCCCATTTGCCATCTTTAGCAGAGATATACCTCAATAGAAAAGTAACTTCTGATAACACAAAATAGCAAAACTGAAATGAGATCCCCTTATTTCAATTTGGATACTTTGGTATTCGGTATTACACAATATTTTGCTATTCAATCTTCTGATTTCCATCTTGACTACTGATATGAATATTAAGAACATTTTCCATTCCTTGTTAAAAATACTGCATACAGTGATGCAGCAGATTTTTTCTACACATATACATCCAAAAACAAAATACCTAGATTGACCATGCTTCCACAAATGTTCAATCCAGTCAACCACCATCACAGGTATGTTCACATGAGCTGCACTGAAATATTTCACTGATCCAACTTCTTTAACAACAAGATGGGTAACATTGCCTTTCAGCCAGCCACTGACTTTTCCGCCCATCCGCTCCACTTTACCCATGAGTTCTTTCTATGCAAAGCAGAGTTAGCTTGTGAAAGTTTTATGCTAAACAGTTACAAATAAATACATAAAATTTACAAACCAACTCTTATGTAAAAAATAGTTGCTATAAATGCAGAGCAATAACAATTAAGCACTTGAAAAACACCTTAATCAATACTCTTTGCCTATAATAGCTGATACTGTACCATACAGGAAGCAAAGCACCCAAATGATACATACTGATGAAAATTTACTGAACATTTCAAAAGTCTGCTAACACAAAACAAGCAATGAAAAAATGGTATAGTCATGCAGTGAAGAAAAAGAACATGCAAGTCATATTTTTCAACATTCTACGGTACTTGAGCATTTTACAAGCAATTTAAGAAGTTATGTTTAGATGTGAACTTCAGATCTATCCAACTGCTTTCCGAAAGCAATTTGACCAATGCATTTTTCAAAATAGATACAAGAAATGCAAAGGTAAAAATATTGCTCTTTGTAGAAATCATGACCAAAAATGTACCCTCAATTTAGGCTCAATGTTAGAAAAACAGATGAGTGTTCCCAACATTGTTAGGTTCCACACAGGATAGGTCAGATCCTTTTTTAGCTGAATATTGTGCTTTAACACTGTCATGGCACATTGGGAGCCAATAACTGTGAACCCAAGTTTTGCAAGATGATCAACCTCTTTTCCTGAAACAAAGTACAACAGTATTTACACACACTTTCTAAAAAAAGACAGCAATTCACTCATGGAACAAAACTATGTGATAAAATTTCATGTAACTAAAAGTTTTTGTGGGGCCCTTGGTGTAATGAAGCAATAAACAATTTTTGGTGTTCACTTAACAACTGAGAATGTATGTCATTTTTACTTGCAAAGTCTGCAGCGATTTTCAAAATTGCAATTTCAGTAACAAAGGAGCCTCAAGTCACTGCTAAGTTAAACCTGCTTTTCTTTTTCAGTGAAATGCTTTGACAGCAATTTTACAACTTATCTAACTTTATTAAATGAACACAGGTTTTGAACTGAATATACCACAGCACAAGTAAGCTTCCGAAAAGAAGTTTTGTTGAGAAACACATTTGAATGTAAAATATGTTTGCCATTTAAAACAAATATAATTTTTCAGTAAAAAACTTGGAGGCATCAACAAAGTGAATTTACCTTTTATAAACAACAGTTATACAACATTTCTAATTTATTTTCCAAATTTTTTAAAGCAAAGTCTTAAATACTTCTGGAACTATTTGAACAGTATTGCATAAGAAATGACTAAGAAAACAACCATTGCAAAATATCTTACATGTGAACTTTTGCCACTTGCATTGATGTTTTCATATTAAAAATTTATCGTAATTGGGCAAGTTGTATAGTTGGTTGAGAACATGCAACAGGATTGGCTGGGTTTGATTCCCGGTTAGGTTATATCAAAGACTTGAAAATCATTACTTGCAGCCTGTCCAGCCTCTATCTCAGCAATAATGGGTGGGTACAAAGAAACAGTTCACATGTGTTGCTGCCACTGACTTGTTATCAATGCAGCATTTAGTTGAAAATAGCCATGTGGACTCTAGTGCAAGCAAAGGGACATGGGTGCCACAGACCACTTGTGATACTCAGAAGTAAACTGAACTGCAATTTATCTTAGCACTAATGTTTAACTACACCTCAAATTCTACTATATAAACAGTAGTCTTGAAAAAAACAAGTATTAGCAACTCATATGAAGCTGATAAGACATTTTGTTTTTAACTAAGTGGCCTAGATTGTTATTCTCATAATATAAAACACAAGTATACTGAAGTGTTAATAGTAAAGTCACAGCAGTGACCCACACCAAGCGAATCAATTGCTATTTATTTGCACAAGGAAACTAGTTTTGTTAGTTTCACATCTTCAGTCCTATGCAAGCCAGTAAAACTGCTGCTAGAGAATGTTGACATTGAAACAAAATTAGAAAAGCTACGTACAGTTGTCGAGAACCATTAGCACAATTCAATTAATAAGAACTCCTCCACAAGACCAGTTACAAAGCTGCTAACTCTGATCGCTAATGGCTATTAAGCACTATGATTGACAACAATACTCTCTGCTTCTGTGTGGTCTTTGTCTCAGATCATGTGGCTTCAACCGACTGTATACTGAAGTGCGTAAGAAAAAATCTTAGAATTGAAACAAGAATTTAACTAAGGTATACCTTCAGTAGGGTCAACCACATAAACAACATCATCCACAAAACTAGTAAGAGCAAAGACATCTGAGGAATTGATCCATGTACATTTGATGGTTTGATCAGAAAGCAACTGCAGAAAAAAAAACAAATAAACCAAAACCATGTTTGTTAATTCATGACTCATAAGACTGTTTTATAATACATACTTTGCTTACAGCTTCAAGATTTTCTTTTCCTTCATCAGATAAACCAAGTAATCGAACTTCATTGCTTGAAGTCATAGTGAAATTTTATAACAAACATAATTTCTAAGATCTAACAACAAGTCACAAGCTGATAATACTAATTTGAAGATGAACCAATTATATACACATACATAGTTATTCAAGAATAAGTAACAAAATAGACAAGGTGGAAAAACAGAACATTTAGCAAATATACAATTTTAAAAAGCATGCATTTGCATAAAATGTTTCATGCGAAAGAGCATCCAGAGTGCTCAAGACAACTGCAGGTGTTTTTCTTGTTTGTTCTGTTCCAGTGTTTTTTATTATTTGTTTCTATTTGTCTGAGCAAAACACACACAAGGTAGAACAAAAAATCTGCACACGAAAACAAAACAAACAGTCTGACCACATTTTCAAAGCAAAAACAAAATGCAGTAAGAAATAATAAAGATGAAAAATGCGACGAATCAAAGTAAAAACAAAGTAGAAGTAAAAAAACAAATTGAGATTTGAAGCGCAAAAACAAAAAATTACAAAAGCCAAGAAAAAATATTAAAAGCCAAAATTTAAATGAGATAATAGTAGCAATAGAATAGAAATTAAAACTTGCTAAAATAAACCAGTATATAACTTAAATTGTAACTGCTGTATCAGATGCATCTAATTTAAACATGCGGATAGCAAAACAAAATGATTTTGATTATACAGTATCAATAATGAAGATGGTTAATAGTATATTTATACTTTTACCTAAACACTGTTTACTAATTGGTCAAATTAAAAGCAGTAGAATGATTTTATACAGTTGAAATTTCATCAACTATTTTTCACAAACTAACTATCATTTCAGCTTAAGTATACCTCAGTCCAAGGGTCAGCACACACGCCACCCTTTGCATACCAAGCAATTTGCAGTGGCATGCAAAAGCTTTAAGATTGACATTTCAATTTTGTTATGATTCACAAAGCAGGTATATTGACCTTGACTTGCAAAAAATACATGTGTTGTTGGCACACTAAATATNTATTGTAACTTGCAAATTAAGTCACCATATAGCTAGCAAAAGGTTGCCAACCCTTNCTTTAGTTNAGTGGTTCTCAACTGGGGAGGAACCTGAACAGGTGATCAACTTCAGAGGTAAAAGATAGATGGGGAAAAAATGGCATCAAAACAATATTAAAGAAAAGTAACATGCATATGAAACGAAAATCAATAGGAATTTTGGCAAAAGAGCATGGCGTTTTTATATTGTTTTCTAAATAAGGTGAGAAAGATTTTAAATTTTCAGGAATATCAGACCAAATTTTAGTACCAATATACTTTAAAAGAGATGTGACCCAAAGGCATTTTAATTCTAGGTAAATAATATTTTTGCAAAGAAGCAAGCCTTGTTTGATATTTGTGGACTATCGCAATATCAGAAAAGCATTTATCAAAGTGAGTAGGTAGTTCACCATTATCAGAAGAGTACATAAATTTGACAACTGACAATTTAAATAAGTCTGGTATATTTAAAATTTTGTGCTATCTAATTATGCTATTATATTCACTTGGATTGATTAGAATTCAGAATTATGAAAAGCTCTGTGATCAACGGTGATAAAAGGAAGGATTGTTCAGCAACATTGGTATCACTAGTATACCCATTAATGTGGGCATACACACTTTTCCTACACATAGCAATTTTGCTATAGCTTTGATAAGGCAAGCTTTGTCTTTCACTTACAATTTAAAAGTAACATGCAGATGAATATGATTTTATGATGTCACACACCAAACTTTTGCTTATCATGTGCAAGTACAACAGCACTAGCTTACACGACCAACGTAGGGAAAGAGTTGAAAAATACTTTTTGTGCCAGCTTAAAGCTGAGACTAAGCAGCAAAATACAGCAATGCAGTTAATGGTGTAAGATGACTATATGTTAGAAGCCCCAATACCTTTGAATTTCAAAGTATAAAAGAAAACTATTTTCTTGTTCAGTATTTTCTGCTTAGTTTATTATGCTGCCCAAATTGAGTCACAGTCATAATGATAAGCCTATTACAAGTGCATTGATATGTATAAGACAGTTTCTTGTCACCTATCTTTGATGCTCAATACAATCTCATTTTTAGAAAAGTAGTAGGCCTAACCATTGCCGGAAATAAAAAGGAATGCATGTGTTTGTTTAGGTTCAACCATAAATGTAAAAGCTAACTCAATCACCACTTTTTAACTCTATCCCCACACTGGTGATACAAACTTTAGGCTACTAATATTCAACTCTATCCTACTCCTAAGCTAAGACTGGTGGTGCAAACAAACATTGGTCAATCCATATGGTACATGCATTGGTGGTACAGTGCATCCCCAAGCTCACAATACTGACACCTATGACCTTGCCCGATAGTGATACACAAAATATAACAAGCACATGGAATCAAATAATCATTAAAAAACAACAATTGTAATAATCACAAAAAAAAGAAGACCAAAACAGAAAGCAGTTGAAGGCAAGGGCACACAAACTTTAAATCATATACTGTACCTTACATAATATTATTTACATAACACCAAGCAATGGGTGAGAGTTGAGGTATGCAATGTACAGAGATGAACAGACAGTTACAAGGCATGCATATATGTGAGAGGAATACTAAGTGACAACCAAGAGGTTATGAGGCAGAAAGCAACGCAGCATAGCAACCATGACATTGCACAACAAAAGCACTTATTAGCAGAGGCAAAAAATGTCTATCCACACAAGTCGTGAAGAAACAATACAATAATTACCCATGGACCATAATCAATTGTTATCATCACACACATGATCACTTAAAATTTAACACCAAAACGAACTATATAGGTTTTTGAACATGTTGATCTTAACACAAATTCCTTCAAATTTAGCCGTGCACTCGTTGGAATAAGTATATATTTCTGTTCCAATCCATTAAAATTAGACAAGCATGATACTGTTGCGATCAGAAAGCCTGAGCGGCATGTGCACAAAGCTTCGCACTGTGGCAACAACCAAAAATTAAGATCACATGCTATGATCACTCTATTACTGCTTGTTCATGCCACACATATATATGGGTATTGTTCTTCGTGCACATCCCGTTCGTGGTGAATCACACATTCAACGCAATGCCAAAGGAGAGGTTGCAACAACATCCCCTCCTTTTTTACAATTGAATGAACCGCAGGGATTGCATGTTATTTTTGAAAAGGCTGCACCTGGCACGACCTTCACATCCTGGTCACAGCACTATTTTGTTGCGATCGGAAAACATGAGCAGCATGTGCGCAAAGCTTCGCAATGTAGCAGCCAGTGCTGCCACAGGCTTCTCTGCAAAAATCACTAGATTCATAAAAAAATCATTAGATTTAAAATTTTTGCATCAAAGTTGGCAGTTTTGCTTGAAATGATCTGGCTATTTACTTCATCACCCAAAAACTTTTACTTCATTTGCAAGTTTTTTTAAAATACATGATGTTGAAATTTGGAAAATATAATACCAAACAATCTTTAGGCTGTTTACAGGAGCTGAAAATGACACCACTCACGGAGTATTTTAGACCAAACAGCCTATCATTTCATTAATTATTTCCACTGCAGTAGCCTAGGCTGTTCTCGTAAGGAAATGAAAATACCGTTATGGCCAGCCTTGCAGCAATTAACAGCACGGACATGAAAGCAATAATAAACTCAACTAGAAACACTTTTTTGTTCTTTTGGTGCAAATATTTAAACAACGATTCACGTAATCAATCGTTTACAGGTTAAAAGGGCTGAAAAATTAGAAAAAAAGCACCAATAATATTCTTCAAAAATATACTTTTGCAAAAAATCACTAGATTGCAGTGAAAAATCACTTGATCACTAGGTCAGTTTAAAAATCACTAGATCTAGTGAAAAATCACTAGGCGTGGCACCAGTGGTGGCAGCAAGCAACAATAGAATAGAGATCACATGCCATCTGGATGATAAGATCACTCTGAGACTCTCACTCTATTTTAGTGTTATTGCTTGTTCGTGCTGCATATAATATATGGGTGTTGTTCTTCGCGCACATCCCTTTCATGGTGAATCACACATTCAACGCAACGCCAACGGGGATGTTGCAACTATACGTACACTACAGTCAGCTTACTAGCTTCCCGTTCCTGGGTTCACTGTGCACAATTAGCCTAGCACCATAAAATCCCAAGCCTTCACATCATCCTCTCCAGCCGTGGCCCGTGGCCCGTGATTTGGGGATTCCCCAAACAACGCGCCATTTCAATTGAATACTGCAAATGCAAGCTGTTCCGAAATTAATTGCATTTAATTTCTTTTGCATAAATTGCAAAAAAGATTTTTTTTAAAAGCTGAAATTTCGGAATTATTAAACAACTTTCGAAGTCATCCAAAACCCTATTTTATTCCCATTAAAAAAAGAGCTGGTGATGCCTACCTATCAGCCTAAATATTTACTCTGTTTCGCCAATGTGTGTGAAAGGCTGATTGTAGCGCACAGAGAAAAGCAGACTGTGAAATATTTCAGTCCGAGTCCAGAGTCAGACCTGATCTCAAAAAATTTATTCCGATCCAGTCATGATCCGCAAATTTTTTGGAAATCGTCAGTCTGATCCTGTCCTGTCCGCCCATCCGAGGTGGCCGGAGTCACATTTTCAGACTCCAATTCCGCTCCTGTGCCAAAATGTTTGAATCCGAAGACAAAAATTTTCCAAATTTGAAAATCCGACTCCTGTTCGGACTACCATCGATGCAACCGAAATTCAGCAATGTTTTAACATAAGAAATGACATTTCTAAAAACCACGCAGACTCCTGTTATTACTGAAAATGAAAAGTAGCTCCTGATCCGGGACCAGCTGTTCAAAAAATATTGACTCCGGTTCCAGATCCGGGTCTGAAAGAAAAAGGCAGAATCCTGCCAGAGTTGACTCCGGTTCCCCTGTGTCAAGCGAAATTTCTGACTTGCGAAATTTCTGACTTCACACCATGTATACATGCACAGAGTATTATTCTACATACCAAATACGCTGATAAAACTGATTACTGTTAACCTTGAACTATGTAAAATTGACCACTGGCTAAGAGCCAACAAGCTTTCTCTTAACTACAATAAGACT
>JGI24021J15306_10001753_pt1 | contig 22075 bp, 15 predicted proteins | sample Ectturendosymbi1_FD_15306 | JGI IMG/M metagenome (IMG submission 15306) | reverse complement strand
TAGATAGATAGATAGATAGATAGATAGATAGATAGATAGATAGATAGATAGATAGATAGATAGATAGATAGATAGATAGATAGATAGATAGATAGATTTATATGGCGGTACTGAATTAATTTCGCTAGATATGCTCGATGAAACAGAAAAAAACGCCGGGGCACCGAAAAAACACAGAGGTTATCTAGTCAGGTGCCCCAATAAAGCATCTTGAATATCACAATCAAACACTCACAAACTGAAATGAGTCTTGTTTTAATTGTCAATCATGAGTCTTGCTTTTTCAGCTTGTCGCCGCCTTTCTCATCATTAATTTTTCTATTTTTTGCTTTTTAACCCTCCATGTTTCGTCAAATTTTCTTCCCTACTGGTTGTAATCTCCGGTAAGCCCACCGCATGTCTTTTTAATAGCTTACTCATTCCAGGGGATCAAACGAAAAATTTAAGGGATATGATGGCGGCATACCTACTTTACAGATTTAAACATTTATATATGTTAAAGTTTTGTGTACTGTAGTATCCCCGTCTAACTAAAAGGTATACATACTGCATATAGCAGGCTATAAAAATAAATCTGATAATATGATCTCAGTGGTGTAAAGAACGTTTCATTGTTGACTTCACGTTTCAGTGGTGGTTTAACTCTCTTAGAATATATAAAAGGCTTTCAACGTTAATTCTCTCGGCACTTGCGCGGGGCCCTATATAGGTGTGGATATCCATTTTGAAAAAATATCTTAAACAGGTGTGAAACCCGCTCTGGTTGAGAAGCGCTGGCTTGCAGTCTTCGTTGTGACTTGCAAACTTGGTATAGCTGGTGGGTTGGACATCTTCCAATTACACGTGGATAGAGTTGTATCTTGCCTTTGTTCGTTAATCAACAGAACCATCGCCAGAAGGTCTTTAATTGGGGGACTTTACGTTTCTATAGGGGAATTGACATTTTAAAAATTGACAAAAATCCACTGATTTATAGTGTTTCACATTTCACATTGAAGGGCTTATGGCTTTGTTTGGGGGTCTAAGTCCACCAACGCCCCCCGTGGCGACGGGACTGGTTACCAACAGACGTCTGTTTCTAAAACTGTATTACCAAGCCATGCCAGGTGAGACATAAGCCTTTTTAATGCTCAACAGTGATTACAACTTCTTACGTTCGAAGGTACTTACGCTGACCAACTTTATTCAGTACAGCCATTGCCAAGTTGTACAGCTGTTTCGATACGCCCCTTGTAATGAAAGCCTTCACCACAATCATATCTAAACATACCATCTACCCTTGCGCTAGGTTTTCAGATTAAGGTTCTTGCCTCATATTCATCAAAATGGAGCAACACCTTTTCTAAGTTTTTCTTGTTGAATCTTGTTTCTATGACTGCAAATGTTAAGTATATCGTTGAACTATCGGCTGGTAGTTGGATATGATTGTGGTGAAGGCTTTCTTTCAGCCAGCCTATCGGCTGGCTCCGATTCACTCTACTTGCAGTTCAAACCAACAATCTGAGCTAAAAGTTACACACGCAAACACACCAACTGCACTATCTCGCTTCAACAAGGTCATTTTCCGACACGCATGCAGAAAAACAGCCGTTGTATTGAAACTGAGTAAATTTACCTTTGTAGAGTTCTTCATTTCAACCGCCAAAATTTAATGTTGATAAGCCCACCTAATGGCTAGGATACAGCTTATGGAACACATTGAAAATATCCCACTGAACATTAAAAAATAGCATGAGATGTGCCAAGAAATGCTTTTTAATAATTTTGACGACAGCAATTAGCGGAATGCCAACGTCTGAAATATGGTTCCCACCCGGGCAGTTGAGGTGAACGCTCTTTCCCAAGGAGCGCTACTGCGATTCACTCAGTGTCGGTTAATCGAACGCCCAACATTCCAATTGAGAGGCGGACATTCTACCACTGGGCTATCGCTGCCCCGGCAAAATTTTCGTCGCCAATGCCTAGACGTCAGGTAATATTATAATGTGCCATTTGGGCGTTACTGAAAAACCAACAATAAGAGAAAATTTGATTTCAAGCTAATCTTCATTGTTCACCGTGATTTCATGCAAAGCCTTTTCCATCAGATTTTGAGAGGGGGGCAATATAAGTCACGAACAACCGAAGCCTCAATGTTTGCTAGTCTGCGGTCGAATGTCATCTCTTTCCTTTGTTCAAAGGAATTTTGACCGGGAAGGCGGAAATGGCTTTGTCTGGCGAGAAAGGTGTAGGGACTGGGGCACAATTGCCCCCGAGTAAGTGTGTTGAAAAAGATTCGATTTCAAGACAAACACTGGGCAACTTTAGCACATTGGATTTTACCTGACTTTTGAGTAAACGTGTCATCGATTCGCTCAGTTTTTTTAGGCTAGCCTACCAGTTTAGGGCTAAATACAAAACTTGAAAAAAGTTAGGACTTTTAAAAATGTTTTTAAAAATAATAACGGAAAGCTAGAACTGTTAAGCTTCTTTCAAATGTTAATTTTAATCAGCAAAATGCCGCCCCCAAAAAGGTGTCGTCCGGGGCCCGCGGCACCCCCCCTTGCTACGCCACTGATGTAGAGAAGCTACTATTCTGTGCATTTTCGTAAAACTGCGGTAAACAGCTTGATTTAGCATTAAGCTTTAGCTAATAATAATAATGCCCACCCGCCCCCTAGTCGGTGCTGCTACCCAATAATACATTTGTTTCTTTGGTAAGCAGTAAGCACTGCACGGAGTTGCTGTAGATTCTTATTGCGAACAATATAGCCACAAATTTTGATTACATTGTTGTGTTCGACGTTTGAGCTTGTTTGTAAGCCATCACCAGGAATACAAAAAAATCTTGATGATGGCTTACGACTAAGCTGAAAGGCAAAGAAACGTCGAATAAAATAATTAGATATTATAGGAAGTGACTACGGATACACCTGGCCTGACGCAATTCAAACAAAAGGGTCAGTTTATCATTAAAACGGCGTAGATCTCGTAGCCTAGGGGTTATGCTTTACGGCTGCTATGCCAATGGTTTTCGGTTCGACTCTCACCCTGGCGACTTCACTTTTTTTTACTTTTTTTCAGGCTTCCGTGTTACCTTTACGGGTTAGCGTTAGGTTAGGGTTAGGTTAACCTTAGCATACTGCTTAGGGATAGGTTATCATTAGGTTAGGGTTAGCCTTAGCTTAGGGTTAGTTTAGCATTAGGTTAGGGTTAGGTTAACAGGATTAGGTTTAGGGCTATGGTTAAGGTTAGGTTTTGGGTTTATCTTTTACATTTACTTCGTTCTACTAAACCAAGCCTACTGCACTCTCGTCGTGCGTTACTCTTACTGTTACGTCACAGGTGGCGTATGAATAAGTTTTCAAATTTTAAGATCCACAGGCGTTTCTATAGCCAAGCCCAATCCACTGCCTAAAATATAAGGCAGTGGCTACAGACAGAGAACCACCGTGGATCTTCTTATTTGAAACCCTATTCGACCGGCACCTATATGTGACAGTGAGTAATGCACAACAAGAGTGCACTAGTCTTGGGATAAACATACTGAACGTACAAGGTAAACCCTAATCCTAAAACCTTAAACCGGTATCCTGTGAAAAAGGCGGAATTCCGTAAACAGTGGAGCTTGGTTTCGGAAGCTTGATGACGTAACCAGAGTCGCTAAAACTAATATTTTATGTTCAGCAATGAGAACTAAATGGTAGTAAAAATAACTTTACTACAAAAGGTGATATTTAATTACACTACGGTAAAAGAAGTCTATTCTGAAGTTGATAATTTTTGGTTATCTGAGTTTCACATCGGTACAGGGACAAAAAAATAGGTTTCAATGGTTGTGAATGTATAACATTTTTAAACATTGCAAACATCCATGCATTAGATATTTGGGGGAAGTGCATATTAATTTGCAATAATGAAATATTTTTCCTTTGCTTTTTTTCCATTTCTTCTTCTTGCAACGCAACTTTTTTCAACTCCGGTTACGTCATCAAACCTCTGCAACCAAGCTCTGCTATTTACGGAGCTTTGCCGTTTACAGGGCACCCCTTAAACTTAACCTTGACTCTAACCGTAGTCTTAACGCTGTCTTAATGCTAACCCCTGAACCTGAACTTTAAAACATTTTTTAAAAAAGTAAGAAGTGTCCCATGAATTGAAACATGCAACAAGCCACTATAGTATTTACTGTACCAAAACAAAAGTTGCCAAGGTGAGAGCCAAACCGAAAACCAATGGCATAGCAGACTTGAAATGCATATCTGCTACGCTATCAGGACAATGATGCTTGAGTGACAAAGTGACTGTTTTATTAAAACTGCATCATGCGAGGTGGTGTGGTCGAATAAGGTTTGAAATAAGAAGATCCACAGGTGGTTCTGTAGCCACTTCCTTTTTTTAATGTTGTAATATGGCCCTATATTGCTCATCTTGTGCATGCCCACTGTTTATTCTATCAGAGATTTAATTCATCATAATTTCCAAAATTTGACAGCAAACCAAATTTACAGTAAATGGATTGAAATTTTTATGCACTTGACATGTGTCAGTTTTGTATTGCCCAAACGCTAGGGATTATTAGACTTATCCCATTGTTGAGTATGGCTATAGCCTAGCCTAGTAATAATATTGTTGACACCAGTAAACCAACTAGGCTTTTGTGTTTGAGTATGTAGACTACTGGATAAAAGTGGTGGAATCTCTTGTGTGCGATGAAACACCTTGTGAGTCATAGAATTTGTTATAGACTACTTAGTTTTATTGCTGGTCATAAATGTTTCACACAGTATTCACATTAAGTATATGATTTATCAATTCTCATACCTTTATGTGGAATGTATGTTTCTGTTGCATTATTTGCATGCATGTTCAGCCTTGCATGTTTAGGGAGTAATATTTTACCTTGTTTTTTTAGTCACAATACTCACTTTCTTGTGGTACATTATAATACACACTTGCACAACATATAGCCCGCAAGCTGCATGCGGCCCGTGAAAGCTTTTTTACAGCCCGGTAGAGCTTTTCCAATTGTAGAAAATGTTGCAAAAGCTCGACCTCAAATAAGTATTAAGTATGTCATTCCAAAGTTTCACCCATACTACAACAAAATCTACACTTTGAAATGAAATAGACTTTTGAGGCCATCGGCAAATTTATGTTGATAATTTGGTCCTTCAAGTTTTCGGAGTTGAGCAGGCCTGATCTAAAACAACAGATATCTGCTGGGGAAAATACTGTAAACGGATCTGTGATAACATTCATGGAGTGAAAAATTACACCTTGCGCAACAAATAAAGCTGAAAATGCACTGGCAAAATTTTTTACTCATTAGAATTTATTTTCCCCATGAGTTAATAATACTAAACAATTTATGATGTTTTAATTTTTCCAGTTTCATTGTTCCACAAAGCTTCTAACAATGGTGAAACTCCTTCGTCAAAAATATGCATCTTTTACAAAGTTGCAAATATTTTGGCAATAACATTGTTTTTATTACCATTGTGGTGTCTCTCCATAAAATTTCTGTTTTTGGAATTCTTGTTGCATCAATATGTATGCAGTAACACAAGGGTTTAGGGTATTTGAAGCCCTAAAGGGTTCATGAATATGTTTTAGTGGTCCATAAATCAAACTGCAATCAAGAAAATCTGCGAGTGTTTATTTGCTCATTTGGGCCATTATTCAGCTTAATCACACCACAATTGTAGTCTTACATGCACCTTCATGCCCAACTTGGTAATTTCAGTACTACTTCTATGATGTAATAGTCTACATTGTCCACGAAATTTACTGCTGAAACTTTGTACGTGCATTGACATGATTAAAGAATTTGCATATTTTCTTCTGTGTTTCAAGTCTATTGCTTTGTTCATTGCTTAGAGTATTCAGGGCTCCACAAAAAATTAATATATGACTTGGGGGTCCACAAGATGGAAAAGTTTGAGAAAAACTGCACTAACAACGCCACTACTAACAAATATCTATCTCTTACAGAGCAACCTTTTTATCACCATGTATCAGAGGAACTGCATGTTTTTGTGTGTCATTGGTTGATTGGAGTTGCTGTTATGTGTTTTAGAAATTGTCTCAAGCAGCCTTGAGCTTGAATTAGGCCTTTGGCACATCACAAGTCAGAATAGAATGAATCAGATTTTCTAAAAAGTATTCGCGTTTGCAGAATGAGACACCTCAACTGTCCTTGGCCTAAGAACAAATTCAAATTGATTCAGTTTGCTTCATGATAGTGCTCTACTATAAGATTAAAGGCAGGATCTCCTGTTTGTTTCATAGATTTGTAAAAATCTTGCTACTGTTTTTTAAAATTTGTCATGACAGAAGAAGCAAAAAAAATTGTTGATCTTCTCAACAAAGAACCTTTCAAAAAGAATTATAATCTCATTTCTTTTCATTCTCTTGGATCAGAACAACTTCTACAGCTGTTGAATGATGTTCTTGGTGAAATAGATGCAACACAAAATGGTGATATCAGGTTTGATTTTTTATGCAGATTGTTGAATGTTTTTAAGAGTTTTTTGTCCAATGCCCAATGTGGTATGTTTGTGGAGAAAACTTTTCACAAGATTTTTATTTTCTGTTTTAATTTCTAAAAGTGCTTATAGCTGAGCTGTTTAGAACACTGAACTGTTTTTTTCAGAAGCTTTATTTATTTCATGNATTTTTTTTTAATGAATTTAATTTCATGTGTAAAAATCAGCAACAAAACAAAAGTGAGCAAAATCAGTATATTTTATCAGATTGTTGTTTATGAATTTTGAACCATTTCCTTTGCTATATAAAATGCTTATACTTCATCATTTTATTAAAGATAAAATAAATAGGGCCAATATATGAAACCAGGTTTAATATAATTTTGTTAAGTTATGTTGCTAGGTATTAATTTCTTAGATTGACTAACCACTGACAGTGTTTTTTAAGAGGTTTTGACAAACTAAAACAGTCTCTCAAATTTTTCCAACAGTCTCTCAAAATGCGGCAGAAACTTGCTTTTCCACCACCATCAAAATGCACTAAAACCTTGTTATACAACCATTTTGGTATTCAGATAAAAAAGTCTCTCAATGTCTTTGCAGTCTGCAGAAAACCTTGAAAAAAAACCTAACCACTGATACTCAGAATGCTCAGGAAGTGTTATCAATTTAAAGAAAAGAAAAGATCTTAGTATGAAATCCGGATCTTCACCAAGTTAAAAAAAAGTGCTACCAAACTTTGGAAGTAGCACACAGTATTGTTTAGCAAGTATGTATTGAATAAATTAACACGTTCCATTCCGGGGTACGAGTATAGTTGTACTTTATGCCAATGCTTGCCTACCGGTGTGCAAGTATACTCGTGCTTCCAATCCCATGCCAGCAGTTGCCTCCCGGAGCGTGAACTCCTGTTTGCACAGTGGGGTGCCAGAGATTGCCTCCAGCGAACACGAACTAACGTTTAGCAGAGTGAGATGCCAGAGATTACTCAAAATCAAACCTCAAATCACAACCATAACTTTCATCATTGGTATTCATAGCCAAAGTGGCCAATAAAAGTAACCTTGACCAAAAATGTCCATGAAAAACAAAAACTTTCACTGTTGGTAACCTTGGCCAAAAATTACCAAGACCAGCCAAAACTTTCACCGTTGGTATCCTTGGCCAAAAATGACCAAGAAAAAACAAAAACTTTCACTGTTGGTATCCTTGGCCAAATTGACCAAGAAAAACAAAAACTTTCACCGTTGGTAACCTTGGCCAAAAATGACCAAGACCAACCAACACTTTAAACCGTTGGTATCCTTGGCCAAAAATGACCAAGAAAGCACAGTAGTCAAAACAAAAGCAGTATGCTCAAAAACCTGTAGAAAAATCTACAAACATGTTAGAAAAATTCATTTGCCACAGAGAATGTCGGCCAGGACCCAAAGTTTGTAAAAATGTTTATAAAAGAATTGTGCAAATTTTTTGTAAAGTACAAAAAAAATTTGTTGATTTTTTAAGGGAGTTTTGGTTGTTTTTCACATGTACAATATCCTGTATCTCCAGTTCTAAACACAAAAACAATCTGAAAATTGCAGTACATTTTTATATCTGCGTCCTACAAAATCCTACCAAATTTGAAGCAGAAGTAATGAGAATATAAAAAGTTATACCAATGAACCAAAAACATTCTGACAAGTTGCCAAAAATTGAAGAAAAGTTGACAAAAAGTTCAATAAAGCATTTTGAAAAGTTTCAACTTCTTGTTATTGGTTATATTTTAGTGTTATTCCAATGCTGCACTCTGAAATCCAGTATCGGCAGCAATTTTGGCGTAAAACGTAAAAATCGCTTTTTTCCCATTGTCTTTCTTGCCCCAATTTGCTTTTTTGCCACAACATTGTTTTCCCCAACCCTAAAATAATGGTGAGTGACTTGGTATAGTCCTTAAAAGCACTCGAGGCCAGGTATAGTCCTTGGAAAAAAGCTGAAGCGTTGGCGTGAAAATTTTTTTGAAAATCATCAAGAACTTTCCCAAAACGGCAAGAAACACAGCGAAAAAGCAGATTTTCTCAGAAATTTCGAATGCAAACATACCTTTCTCTTAGACCCATCTGAAAGATCTCATGAAAACCTTTCTTGCAATGTTTTACCTGTCGACATACCTTTAGTGGTTTGCAAGATATCGCTGAAAAAATGCCGAGCAAAATGATGAATCGGCTTTTGCGGTCCCTAAAGGGTTTTAAAACTTTTCAAGCTATGAACACTGATCCAATGTCTTTGTTTTTTCAATTTTACTTTGTGCTTATTTGCGCATGAAATTTGACAACATTGGAGCGGTTGGTAGGATACAAATTGGAAAGAAAAAGCATCTCACAAAAAGGCAGCTTCATTTACAACATTGGTAGGTTTGGTTTTCGCAAGGAACAAACATTTGCAGTAATTACAGCATCAGCCATTCAGCCAAGGCATTGATGGGTTTATATCTTTCCAAGCAATAAAGAATGTACCAATGTTTGTAATTTTTCAAATTTTTGCTTGTTTGTGCACAAAATTTGGCAATGTTAAAGCGGTTGATAGGCTACAAATTCGAAACAAAAAATATCTCGCGAAAAGACACTTCCATGAGGAACATTGATAGGTTTGAATTCTGAAAGGAACAAAAAAACGCAGTAAATACAGCATAAGCCAAGGTGTTGATGGGTTGGAAACTTTCCAAGCAAAGAACAATGCACCAATTAGTTTAGGTTTTCAACTTGTTGATTATTTGCACATGTAATCTGGCAAAATTCATGCGGTTGGTAGGCTACAAATTGAAAGAAAAAGCTCACGAAAATGCAACTCCACTCAGACCGTTGTTAGGTTTGGTTTTTGCATGTATAATGAATTGCAATGAATACAGCGTGATTGGAAAGAATGTTATATTTAAAGCTTTCACGACTATTTGAAGCACTGTGGATTGCTTGAGGGCAGGGTATAGGCAAATCGGCAAGCTGACGTTTGATCTGCAACAAGCACCAGACCAAAACTTGTGCTCACACATGCCTCAGATGACGGTAGTGCGAATTTTTGCGCTTTGGCGACTTTTTAAACGTGTCCTGTGAACGTGCACAAATTTTGAGGACAATTGCCGAAAAACATTCCGGTAGGGAACGTTTGGCTAACCAATTCACCAACCCGGAATGGAACGTGTTAAGAAGTTTTTCATTATCAGATAGCACATGCCATTGAATTTCAGTATATATTATTGAATGACTATGTTTGATCTACATTAAACAGAACCTATTTGATCAATTCTAGTATGTTTGTGGAGATATTATATGTGTTAGTGCAGTGGTTCCCAAGCTGATTCGAGCCGTTACCCAAATCATAGTATCGATTATGTCTTATTACCCTCAATAAAAATGTTTCACATTTCAGTTCGAAAGTTTCTTTTGCAGTGATCGCTCATAATACAGAACAACAATGTGGTTTTGGTTCTGTGTTAGCCCTCGAAGAATCGCGGATTACTCCCAGAGGATAATTACCCCCAGTTTGTGAACCACTGTGTTAGTGAAATTATAGCATGACAACAGGCAAAGTAACATATTCACTGATCTATTTTGAAATTTGGTATAAGAAGTAAGGTAATGATTAAAAAAAGTATTTGAAAATAATTAGCACCTTTGTTGCCAGGCAGTTTTATATCCAAAAACGTCTTGCATACCAAGCAGTTTTGGACTACTTTGGCATACTTCCCACCATCCAATAAAATAAACTAAGGATATCTTTCAAACAAGAGATTGAAGAATACAATTACATTTTGTAATTAACTCACTGACTGCCTTTAGTTTGGGTGGTTTTGGCATTTTTCTGCAGCGCCAATTGACTGTCAATGCCTGTTTTTATGCCACTTAAAGGTCATTACTTCTACATGTTTTAAAAGGACCTTGCCATAGTAATTTCACTTTGGGTTGAGAAAAAATATAAAAAAGTCAGTTTCTTTCGCATAGCAACTAGTCTCCACAAAGATGAAGGGTTGGAATCTATCAGCAATTTTTTTCAATAAGGAATCCATACCTGGTTTTCGCTCTTGAAATACCTTGAGGACATGTGTGGCACAAACCTGATTCAAAATTATTACAGTAGTCAAAGCATGATTCTCCCCCATGTGAAGTAATTCTTGCATACTTTTGTGTTTCTCCATAAATGCGGTTTGACCTATTTCAACACCCAGAGAGCTAGCTATGACATTAAAGTCTATCACAGTGTTCAGGATTTAATTTATAAAACGTTCCCTAGAGTTTGGCTCTTATCTCCCATAAGCAATTGGTCTTACACATTCTACCAATGCTCTGTGAGTCATAACAACGGCGTTGTTGTTTGTTTCATTGCTCAATGTTTGTCATCAGATAGTGTTGTATTCTAGTGAAAGCAATTAAACATTTGTCGTCAGATAGTGTTGTATTCTGGTGAAAGCAATTATTTAGGAAAGACATCTTTTTAAGTTTTTTGTTTGTTGCACAGCATTTGTTCTGATTTATATTCATTTATAAATCTAGACAATATGGAGAGAATACCTTTGTGGAGACTGGGATGTGCAAGTTTAAATCATTGCAAAAAGATGAAATTACAGCCCAGTTGCCTGATTCCTCAAAAGCTTACAATAAACCTAGAGCTTTTAGTGGTCTTTCACAGAGCATGTTGTGAAACATTGGCAAGACGCGCATATGTTACATAATCTACTTACCACAGTAAAAAGCTTACCTTGTAATATTGCAACTAGGCATAAAGTATGTTGGATTTCTGTACATAATAATGAAGTATGTTGCACAACATGCATTGGATTTCTGTATATTACAATGAAGTTAATTGCATAACGTACTTCGGTGTAAAGTTGTTGAAATGCTGTCTTACATCAGCATATTTTGAAGAAATGTTTTCGGTAGTGTACACTGATGACTACTACTGACAACATCCACTGTGGTGAAGCATTTAGTACTCTACTATGGTTCATATGTTTGCCATGCTTCATCAGTGAATGCTAAATTTGCTTTGTTCATATTTGTGTTTTGTTTGCTCTGCAGATAGTTGTTTGGTATAAATTGTGCTATCTTGTGTGAGCACAAGATTACTTTTTGATAATTAACTGATCACTATGATTAACAAATGGTGAATATCATTGTGAATATCATGAATTACATTCTTGTCAAATTTTTTGAAAAGAGAGTCTCATTTGTCTTGAGGATCAAATATTTTGATTAGCACCAGCAAAGGTGTAGGTATAGTGAAAATGTAGGCAGACATTGTGCTCAAATTTATTTGGATTGACTGTGGTGACTTGTATATTGCACAATAGACTCTGCATGCAATATGCCAATGTATGTCCTTGTGTACTTAAGCACAAGCCATGAAACTGAGATAGCCCATATGATGTATTGGGTGTTTCGTGTTTTTGAAGTAGATTAAAACTAACAAAGCCTTTGATAACCTAATCATGGTTTATATCAAAAACAGTTCAAATTGTTCTTAACTCTTGTTCAGTTAGAAATGAAGCAATATTAAGGCAATGTAGACAGTTAAAAAACAAAGGACTTTATGAAATAGAAAACTTAATATGATGAAAAATATGTTGAAAATAAACCCAAGACTTCTAATCACATTGAAAATGCTAAAACACAAAAGTAAGACTGTCAGCCATGTAAGGAAAATGCTGAAAACAAAACCAAGACTTTAGCAATGTGGTCTATAGTGACCTTTATTTTGTGTATAATGCGTTAGTCTGTAATACTGTCTTTTTTTCAATTTTACTAACTTTTATGTCTGAATGTCAGTTTATTGCAGTTGACTTTAAGATACTCAGTGCAACTCAACTACATTTTAACGAGAAAGTGCATATCCTAGTATATCTTTACTAGAGATGTTTAAAAACTGAATTTTTCATTCATAGTCAATAGTATGCATGATGAAAATCTGTGTCAGTTTTCTATGTATTATTTTGTTTTTTATTGATATTGTTCTGTATTATTCTGAACTTAAACTTCTGCAATGAATAGCATCAATGCTTTAAAAAGTATCTGTGACAAAACCATTATCTTGACTGAGCTAATTATATATAGTGACAAAAGTCAAGTTTTGCTATTTGCATTGGTCTGTGCAAGTATTTTTGTAATAATTCTGAATTTCATTGCAGGTTATCTAGCAAAGGGCACATGTTTTCATTTACCTTATGGTACTTGACTTGCTTACCCTGTGTTCATTCTAAATCACCAAATTTTAAGCTATTTCATATTCTTCTCCTGTTGCAGTTACTCTATTTTTAAAGATATAATTTATGCACAGTTTTTTTTTAAGTTTGACCTTGCTGACTGCAAACACATTTTGAGAGACCCCAACTGTTATATCTAAATACCGATATGGTCATGAAGCAATGCCTTAGTGTATTTTGATGGTGGTAGTAAAGCAAGTTTCTCTAATATTTCAGAGACAATTTTTGTCTCTCAAAACACTGAAAAAACACGGTTTTGTACACAAATTCATGCATGTTGCCTTTTACATACTTTTCTATTTAAAAATATTAGAAATAAATATATTTTGTTTTGTGTATCATTTGAGTCAAATAAGGTAACAGTGTTTGACAAACAGCTAACTAAAACGCAGAAAATCTTGTAAAAGAGTTAAGTTTCAGTAAATCACCAACATCTGAACACTTTCATATTTTAACACGTTAGCTGCTGGTGTACAAATATATTGCACCTAAAAATCCTACATGAGATGGTATTTTCACACCACTTTGCAACCCCACAACTCGCCAGTTGATTGTGCTAGAGAGTTGTTCAAACTCTCAAAAGATACAGCAAGTCTTCAAGCCTTCAATGAAAAAAAATTTGTTTTCGTGTGTTTTTATGAGTGGCGTCATAAGTGGAGTAGGTTTTTGGCCATTTTGGCTCAGGTTACCTACCCCTGGGCCCAACTGCAAGGTGGAAGTATTTTGCTCAAGTTTTTATTCTTTTGAGCCTTTGATCGGCTTCCTAGCATTTCTGGTTCAAAAGTTATGGCCTAAAAACAACAAATTAATCAATTATCTAATTAGGGATCAGTTAGTTGTTTTGTTCTTTTTAGGTCATAACTTTTGAACACGGAACCCAAGAAAGTCAATCAAAGTGTCAAAAGACTCTAGCCTAGTTTCCAATAAAAACTTGAGCTTAGTTTCCAATAAAAAAGTTGAGTGAAATACCTCCATCTAGCGGTTTGGTCCCAGGGCCAAGTAACCTGAGCCAAAATGGCCAAAAATCTACCTCACTTGTGACGTCACTCACAAATAACCCAAACCAAAAAATTTTTTTTCAGTGCAGACTTGAAGACTCGCCAAGTTTTTTGAGGGTTTGAACAGCTTTCTAGCACAATCACCTGATGAGTTATGGAGTTGCTAAGACATGCTAGAAAGCAGGACTCTGTTTATTTTTGGTCATAGACTGAAATGTTTTTGAAATAACAGAAAAAAATTAAGACATTTCGGTCAGAATATCTGAAAATATAGGCTACTGAGCACTGTTTTGATAAGCTTTATTATAACTCCTAATGACCAAAATGCCTCAGCAAAAAATAACCGAAGCATCTCAGCGAAAAAAAAACAACCGGAATTTTACCCAAAACTACTGGCAGCGAAGGTGTTGAGGTATTGGTAAGTCTGTGCTTACATGTGCTAACTTTATGCGTGATTTTAATGCAGAGATGAAGCTCCAGAAGTCAGAGCTCAACGAACATTGACATGCATCAAAAATTTGAAGTACCATCCTCCAAGTAACACTGATGTTTCAAGTTTTCGGCAAGGCATTGTTCTTGGAGAAAAACCCATAATTCATCCCATTCTACTTTACTTACTTTCTAATTTGGAAAGTCTCAAAACCAGAGCTTATTTGGCAAAATATCTTGTTAAACTTGCGGTATGTTGTGTGTTGAATTGCATGTTATTTGATGCAAAGAGATTATTCAGACATATTTGTAAGAACCAAGATTTCACTTTCAGAATCTACTTGGATTTCACATGTCTATAGATTCATCAGGCATTTTAATATCTGGAAAACCTAAACTAATTGCTATAATATGGTGGCATGCCTCACTGCTCAGTTCGTTGCAACAATCAATCTATGCTACTGTCTCTTCTATAAAGCACATGTCGCATCTTAATTTGAAAAGAGCATTGCTTTTTTCAGTGTTGGCCCATTCAAAACTTTTCTCTGTATTGATGGGATTTTCAAGGCCTAAATAATGTAATGTGGAGTTTAACTGGCAATTTTCAGCATTAGTTTCCTTTTCTTATTCATTTTGAATAAAACAACCACCTCTTATTTCAGTGCTTACTATAAGACAGAGCCTTGAATGGCTTTTGATCTTGAAAAAATTGGTAGATTTTTGAATGATGCAGAGTGGTTTGTTGCTTACATGAGTAATGAACTTTTTTGCTCTCATTGATGTTGGGATCTTGTTTGCTATTGCTCAACAATTCTGTCAATGAACAATGCTCAAAACACTTTAGCTTACTTGGCAGAAAATCCTAGAAAGGAGGTGTATTAGTAAATATTTGCCCATCAGAAGCCTGACAAATTTATAGTTTTACATCACAGTTTCTACAAAAGCTCAGCTTAAGTTGTTGGTTCAGGTTGGTTCTCAATGCGGCCTAGAAGTTGACCAGTACAAGTTGATTTTCAGTTGGAAACATTGGTACTCTTCTGCAAGATCCTCAGACAGGATGTATTGACATACATATCATATTGATTTTATTAGAACATTGTCCAATACTGGTGAAATCAGTTCTAAATTTTAGTGTAGTCTAATAGAAGTTGTCATATTTCTAGTTTTTTGAACTTCCATAATGAAACATGTGTCTCTTTATGTGAACAGGATAAATATTGAGTTTCAGAACTCATTAATGCACACAACTGCAAGCAAAAATTATCAAATTTTCCATTGGTGCATTGAGTAATTTTTGCCCATCTGATTATTTAATGATGCTGTAATTGGGAGACATTGGAGAAAATGTGGTGTTGATATATTGTGAAAAGTGCCTACTGTCTGTGTATCATTTTACTTTCATATAATAAAACATAGTAGGTTTTAGCAGTTCTAAAAATATTTTTGAATTTTGAAATGTAAAGAAAAACATTAAAGCTTCTAGAAACAATTCAGTAATTGAAAAATTTAAATTCAAGCATGTTTATGTTTTTGGGACTGTGCTGTTAGAGAAAAACCATTCTTTTTTTCAAGTTTTTCTCTGTGCTATTTTTGCTTGCAGTTGATGCTTTTTATGTTGATATTGATTCTGGTACCATTGATGAATATATCAAAACAAGATGCATTTGTCTTAGGTTCCCGATGAGCTCTTGCATGATGCATCTGATTCAGCAATGCAGGAAACATGGACAAAGGTTTTTTATACTTATTTTTAAAAATGTGTTGGTGTTTTAAAATCTTGAAAGCTTGTGTGCTTTCTTCAAACCAATTACTGCACAAGGTTTGTGAATATTATTATTAACTTGTATATTTCTGTTGTTGAACTTAGTAGGAGTATAATGTGTGTTTGCTTGCAACGTTTTACAATAAATTTTTGTCGCAGTACCTGGATTTGCAAGAACATTTTCAAGAAATCCATAAAGAATTAACTGAATTGAAGGCTCAGAGCCATGGAACAAATGAAATTAAAAGTGACATTAAGACTATGGAAGAAGAAAAAGAAAATTTATCAAGGGTACTATTCAACACTTTTCCATAAAATGTAGCAACTTGCTGTGATTTTCGTTATGTTTTGTGTTGTAACTTCTTTCTAGCTAAAGAGCTGCGACAAACATATCAGTTACAAAAACTGTAACTGGTTATCAATTTGTAGAAATGAATGCAGATCCACCTTCATCAAGTTTTTGGACGGTGAATGCTTATACTCTGTATGATGACGTAATTCAAGTTATGGCCTAGCCGTTGCATGTTACGTTGCAACGCAGACATTAACCGAAAAAGTTGACAAAACCAGAAGCGCAGCAAATCTACAAGTTTCTACTTGAACTTGCTTTCTTAAAGAAAAAAACGTTGAAACGGAAGTCGTGGCAGTGGGTAATTTTTGCTCGTTCGTGAGCAACCTGACGTTTTTCTTAGTAAAATTATTATTTACGCGAATGGAGCGCACTATAGTTACGAGTGGCGAACGAGAGAACGCTTAATTGGGAGGAGTAAATGTTCTCTACGCACTCGAAAGGTAACATTTTTGTCCCACTGCTGGGCGAATTGGGACGAGCCAAGTGCTTGGGGGGTGGGGGTGTTTTTCGATGTCTAGCCGACATTGTTATTCCTCTGACTGTAACGCTATTTCGCGTTAAGTGACCGTTTAATTTGCAGAGTTTCAAGAGGCGCAAACATATTTTCAGAGGTACTGTAGATGTGACTCAAGCCGACAAATCGAAATGATCAACATATTTTTTAAAAAGATGCTTATCATTCTTTCAAAACCCGTTTTTTGTTTCTGGCGAAATATATTGTTTCGATTTGTTGGCTTTGAGAAATATATGTTGCGGTCTACTACTTATATAACCGAAAAAAAGGCCTGAAATGATAATTTACAATCTTTGTTAGTTGCATATTTAAACATATTGTACGATCTGCATGGTTTCATTTATGGGAGATAATTATTTAAAACGTGTGGAATGAAAGCATGGCATTGCCTTAGTTATTGCGATCGGTTCGTCCNTAAAGCTTTAGGGGAGGTGGACTCGTAAAGGGAGGTGTTCAGCGCATTAGTTTGATTCTAATCAGCTTATTTTGCATTTTTCATGCGCTGTGGCTACCTCATAGACAATATATGGTTGTAGAATGAGGCTGCAAGTGTCGATTTTAATACGCCCTCGTCATTTTTTACAGAAAGTTGAGCGGGCACGAAAAAAAGCGGAGGGAACTCCAGATTTTGCGGAAGCTCTTGAAGTAGCGCAGAAGATGCGAAAGGAGAAGGAGAGAGGTGAAGACCTTCAGGCAAAGATCCAGCAGCAAAGAAGATTGATGCAGTCGGCTGAACAACGACTTCAGCGAACAAAGTTAGTCGTCTGAAGTTTAAAAATCGCATCAGACGGAAAGGAACAACAACTATGTGGCTCACGTCTGTATTTACTGCAACTTTACTTCCCGAACAAATCGGATTTTTGTGTCAGACATCCTTATCGTTGTTTGTGTGTGTTTANATGTCAACAAATATTACAAAATTTGCNCAGCACCGACACACATGGCAACAACCTTACTTGCGAATCAATTCAGGCTGTACCGCTGTAACTTGTATTCCCATGCAAGTGACCTGACTTACTACTACAAAGACTTTCTGTGGCCTACCAACTGTGCAGTAATTTCACGACAACACTTCCTGTCAAACGTTTTTGCATACTCTATACAGCTGTTCAGTGATGATGACAGAGGTGTGCGTCTTATACCCTGGCTTCCTAAAACTTCGTTCTAGTACCTGTAAGTGGACACCAACTTAACTTTATGTAGGGCAGCAGCCGCAAAAATCATGTAAGCTAAGGTGCGAAATACCTTTATGGCACAATTCTGCTGACGTCTCTGTATACGCTACAGCAATCAGAGATTAAATGTACATCTTACCGACCTCGCTAAGTCATTTTTGCGATTTTTCGTGAGCATACTTTCCCTTGTTCGGCACATTTCGTAGTGAAAACAGAATATGAAAAGCACTTGAAATTACCATAGAAAAGAAAGAGTGCACAATGACCGTAGGCGCTATGCTGCTGGGCCGGGTGAACATCTCGGAAAAAAAGGGTTCATTCTCGCAGCGGTGATTCGCCGTTATCTCAGATATTTGGCGATGGCTTTCAAACCTTTATTGATGGCAATTTGTACGTTGCAGTCAGCAAGTTCAAGAAATGCGACAAGCCAACACAGACACTTCGCCTGAAAGCTTGGTGGCTCGAATGGAAGAAGAAAACAAACTGAACCAGTATCTGGTTGCCGAAAAACTGCCGAAGGTGAGGCTCGCTTGCAAACATAAACACCGTTGCTTCCCGCGATGTCCNTTATTGCTCAGCTNCATTTAAAGCAAAATCTAATAAAAACAAAATTCCAGTTTGGCANTGATCGGAAATATTCNAATGCGGGTCCGANGCCACCAAGATAAAAATTTTTGTCTGAAACCTCAACTGATAAAATAGGGAACGCACCGACGTTTCGGTTGCTATGCATTCGACCATCATCAGGGTTAAGAAAGAATCTTGTTTCCCTTTTTCGTGAAACACGATTTTGCGCAGATTAAGGTCAGCCATCGAAAGCTTGATATATTTTTAGCGCTTTACGTTTCATGTGCATTAGCTGATCTTTTTGACAGTAATCTTTTCTCCATTTCATCCTGAGGAAGGCTGTGACAACATACAATTTCCCTTCCGGAACAGAACTATTCGGTCTGGCCGCTTCGGTCTCGAGACATTTCGGTCACACTGTGAAATCTTGCAGAAATCTTACATGTCAACTTTTTAATGCAGACGTACTTCGATCAATGAAAGGTTTTATTTAAAAAACTACAAACATGATCCAAGATCCAACAGTTGATCAGCACCAACATATGATTTTCATCATCACCAGCAAGCAAATTAAATCATTATCAACATTTTGCAATTAAATACAAATACCTCAAACTAATAATTACAATTAAGATTTAATCGCAATCATGACTCCTCGAAAGGGAGTTGGTATAACACCAGCTATCGTGACATTTCACCTGCCTGTATAATCATTTAAATAAACAATTGTAATCAGTTGTTTATTTACGGAAATATCGTTACCGAAATGTCCCGTGAACGCAACGGCCAGACCCAAACGACCAGACCGAAAATTCGACTACCCTTTCCCTTCAGCGGGTAAATCCCCACGTATAACATTTAATAGATTCGCTGAAGTTTCGTCTGTTTCATGTATGACGCAAGTTGATGTTGCAAAGCAATTGCCGTCTGGCACGACCCTTACCTGAAAAACAACTGAACTAACTTAGAAATTTCTAGAATCCTGTTGTGGCATAGTTACTTTTAATGTCTTTGATCAGATGAAACAGGAAGCTTGTCCTGGTAATCTATATGAGCAGCATTCGAGAAATATTAGTGAGCTACAACAGAATTTTCTCTCGTTCCCAGCGTTTTGTTTCCCTGGTAACGCAGTTTTTTCGGTCATAGACCAGATGTTTTTAAATGACCGAAAATTCAGTCATTATGTCAATAAATATAGACGAGTGAATCCTGTTACGGCGAGTTTTAATACTAATACGGGACAATGACTGAAATGTTTCGGCGAAAAAAAAGCAGCTGTTAACTTCGATCGCTTCTCATCGCTTTATGAGGCTTTTCGTCTCGCGCTGCTACAGAAACGTAACGCTTGCCGCTGAATTTCTGCTTTCTTGTCATTCCTCCGGTGTTAAACAGGAGATCGAGACTCGGCGCAAGACGATCCGCGACTTGCAGCGGGTGGCGATGGAGCCGGTGACGCAGCGCGACCTGAACACGATCGAGAGCGAAATCGACGAAGCCACAGCGCAGATCAACCGTCTCGTGGAAAAGCGAATGGTGAAAGGGAACCCGGCGAAGGACAAGCTGGCTATGTTCAGGCAACAGGTGCGACTAAATGTCATTATTGCTGTCCCACTCCGATAATAACAAAGAAGGGGTCATTCTTGTTTTTCAGGAAAAAAATCTTTAAAAAACAAGTAGCACCATTTTTTTAAGAACAAAAACTGCCAAACCGGTGTGTTTTTTCAGAAATTGACGGTTATTTAGGAATCTAGATTACCGAAAATATAGCATTGTCACCACATAACGAAAAATGACGCTTTTGACTGGAAAATGACTTAGCCCCAATCAGGTTGAGCCTCTGAATTGCTCTGGTGGCGTTTGTGACGCGTACTGAATAAGTTCTGGTTGAGATATGGTGAGACATACGATCACAGCGTGCGGTTGCGGAAGCATTTCAGTTCCGTGTTTGCCTGTTTCGAGTACGAACGAAGTAAACTCTCCCATTTCTTTTATCTGAAGCTCGTTTCTTCCTTGCGTGAACTCAGCATTGCTTTCACTTTTCTGCGAACGGCCAACCATGCGTTTTCAGGCGTCGATCCTGGCACACAAGAAGGAAACCGTTGCTGAGACTGTTCAACAAAAACGCGAAGAAGCTGCGACCGTCGAGAAGGAACTGAATGAGAAAAGGAAGACTTTGCAGGATCTCGGAGGGGAGGTTCTGAAAGGAGATGAGGTGCGTGAGCGCCATAAATACAATTTATTAAAGAAAGAAACAATTACTTTGCTTCTTTTTTAAAATTTCCTGGCGGTCCTGTGAAGCCAATAAAAGTATTTCTTCTAATTACGCGAGAAAAGGTCTTGGCTGTTGAAGAGAAGGCCGCTTGCACAGCATAAGGCTTGGTTTTGTAACAATTGGCGTATCTTTAACACGCAGCGGTTGCGTTTACTCCGATGCTAGGAGATGTCATCGAATGGCAAGCATGAGTTCGGCGTTGTTGGATTTGAGTGCAGGTCTTATGTCAGTCGCTGACTGTTTTGTTCAAAAACAGTAAAAAAAACGGTAAAGTTGCTTCAAGAACATACACATAGCCTATGATCGAAACATGCCACGCCCGTAAAAAGTAAAATTTAAGTTTGTTTGCTTGCCGTGATTTCGAGACAGTCGCGAGTCATGAATGCTACTGTGTCGGCCTTGATGAAGTAACGTTAAAATCACAAACGGTTGAGCAGATCAAGCACCAACGAAGCGAATTCGTTCATTAACTTATTAGAAGGCAAGAAACGATGCCCGATTTCCAGCAGATTGTTCGAGCAACCTCAGATGAATGGGATGGGTCGACTGTGTGTAATCGACAATGTGCTGTAACACTCAAGTCAATTTTAGTCTTTTTTAGCCTTAGCCGTTGCGATGGCACTGGCCTTCAAAAAAAAACTTTGTGCTAAGTTTTTCCATCGTTTTGGAAGCACAGTTTCTTGTCGTTTGTTGAGACTGTTATTACCCTGCTGCAGTGATTGGGAAAACAAAACTTTTCCTTTGAAAAAATCAAATTAGGCTTTTTTAAAATGTAGTATTTATCCTTAAATCGACAAATCCGATCCCAATCAAGGCCCAGGTCCTAACAATAACACGTCAGACTATATGTGAAGTTTGTCTTTTCAGGCATGACTGCGCATGCGTGTAAATGCGGCCAATTTGCTTTAAAATCAATTTTGTTTTTTATCCTTCAAAATATCGGCGCAACTCTTGTCCCTGAGTTCTTGTTGTGTGCAAGTTGGAGAGTCATTTTTAAAAGATTTAAACACGCCATGTCACCAGACACGTGACCAAATTCAAAATCGGACCATAGCATTCCAATGGCAGCAGATGTCTGGCACTATAGTCCATGTAGGACAGTGGTTTTCAACCGTTTTTGTACCGCGACCAATTATAGCAGCAATTAGCAACCCACTATGACCCAACACAGTGTCGTACGCAGAAAATTTTCATGGGGGGGGTTGGTTCAGGGTCACGTGGTGGCCATTTGTATTTGGTGTGCGCTGTTTGTGACGTCACAATTTGACGTCATTTACATGTTTCCAAACCAACGTTTTGGCGAAGTT
>JGI24021J15306_10001750_pt1 | contig 22076 bp, 18 predicted proteins | sample Ectturendosymbi1_FD_15306 | JGI IMG/M metagenome (IMG submission 15306) | reverse complement strand
TGTCCTTTCATGTTGAAAAGGTGCAATTATTATATGATTCTAATCATTTTCATGGTCAATACATCTGAATTTGCGTATATCTTCTTCAAGTCAGGGGTAGTCACGAAGGGAGGCAGCGGCTGCTTGTGCTCCTCTAACCCGGTGGCTTTCGCATTGAGTAGTTTGTCACAAACTACTACATTCCATTGGTAGAATATGTTTTTATTGCACGACATATACTGTATGATATTTCCAAGTGGTTCAGTTGTTCCAGTTAGTAGTAATTCCTGATAAAAAACTCCCTGGTGAACCGAAGCTACATTGCCTAAATTTTTGACAGACAGGTGCGATTGCTAGATTCAGTATTTAAAAATTTGGCTCTGCGCCTATCCTGCTGAATCAAGAAAAACCTGTTGCGAAGTTTGCAATAATACTTTACGAATCATAGCGAAACATATGCACTTTAAAGGCATGCTGGTAGCAAAAAGCACCCAGACAAGGTCAAAGAACCTTTTGTGTGCTCCCAAATGTGAATAGCACAAAGTTTTGAGTTACAAAGACCAGACTTAGAAAGTTTGTGGATGATGAAGCTATAGGCTACTCAGTCCGTTTATCGCTGAGCATTGCTCCACTGTGTATAAACACATGCGGCCATTTGAAAGAGTTTGTTAAAAACTGTGTCATACAAAAAGGAGGCAAGATAATCTGCATTTACGTTGCTCAAAATGTTGATGGAAAAATATTGTGGGTCGAAACGCGTGGTGGCCAAATGCCCCCCCTGATTGCGCACCTGCTCTGTTTGATACCGTAGTGAAGAGCCTTAATTATTTCATGTTTTCAGCTACAGCTCGAATGAACTGAGCCTGGTTGATGATTGGGCCTCTACCTTCTCGCAATTGTACATCCTGAAACGACATTGCTTCTTCAAGAAACAGTCCCAAATTGTGTCTTTAATATGAGAAGCACACAGGGTCTCCAATTCAACCAAATCCAGTGTGGAAAGGTAATAGGTGCCGCTTCGCCATCAACGCTAGCTTTTACAAAAATGATTAAAGTTGCTTTGTCACCAACGCGGGTAGATTCGTCAGCTAGAACATTTATCTTGCTCCTCCTCTCACTGATTTTAGTCAAAAGTTTTTTTTTTCATCTGTGAAGACACGCGACCTATTGCATCAACGGCAACAGTTGTACTGTGTAAGACAAGCCCCATGTCTATGGAATTACCTTCCTGAAGATCAACTGAACTTTCAAAGTTTGTCAAAGGTTTGTTATTTTTTGCCATATAATATGATGTTCTGGAAACTCGAGCAGTGGATTGAAAGAGAGTTTGTTCTGATGCGATCGGAAATCCCGAGCGGCATGTGCGCAATGCTTCGCACCGCGGCAGCAAGCAACAATAGAGATCATGCTCGCAATCTCTCTTACTATTGCTTGCTCGCGCTACGTATATTATGGTGTGATTCTTCACGCACATCCCGTTCGTGGTGAATCACACAATCAACTCAACACCACCAGAGAGGTTGCAACAATAGAAACAGGACCCAGGGTTGTCAGATCTAATTCTTGCAAGGGGCCAAGTCCGTCCTGGAAAAGGGCCAAACGAAAATTCTGGGGTCAGGAAGTGTTGTTTGGGACCAACTTTCTGAAATTTGGCAACAAAAGGGCCAACCTGGCAACCCATGCCTCAATGGTGCGTCGCCCTGAGCCATCTAAAAAGAGTGTTGAACGAACGACCCTCGGCATAACAGTAACAGAGATTCAACTCGACCAATTTCACTCCGCTATTGCTGTCACGACTACAACGTTGTATGTGGCGCAACCGTTACGCCACATCAGATGCTGGCGAATTGTACAGCGCGAAACGCGCCAACCTGGCGTACGAATCTTTTCAATTCTCATGCTTATGAGAATGAATCCACTTGGGCATGAATTGAACTTGGATTAAAGTTGCTTTGATTTGAGCAAATGTAATTCCAATTTTAATTTTAGTTCACTTTATGTTTTTCGCAAATCTGCTAATTTTAATTCTAATCTAATTTGTGACATCTGAGTTAGCTCTAATTTTAATTCTAATCTAATTTAGAAAAGCTAAAAAATTCTAGTTGTCCAAGTCTGCTACAGGGCATGGCTTCAGAACAAAGCTGAATCTTTAGTGCATTCGCAGTACGATGAAGTCCAAAATTATGTTTCCCACGTGGAAAATTCCAAACTGCAATCTAGGGAGAATTTGGGACATAAGCTGGATTCCAATTACCCGCAGGTCAACAAAGTGTTCTGACAAAACTGTAGGAACCATTGGAAGGTTCTTGATTGGTTGAGGTGCCGGATGAAGTCAGTGGATTACGATTCCACAGAGATGCCTATTCCCTAGTAGTTGAGGGGTCAACCTACCGTAGTAGTTGCAGGAGAACAGGTCAGTCTCTCAACTACGCGACCTGACGTCTTGAAGTTGCGAAGCTAATGCAAGGCGATATAACAACCTCTCACCACTTAGTCCATTAATTACTCCCCAGTAGCACTACAAGTTGATTCTTTCTTTCGATTATATTCAGATATACGAGAAAACTCCGATGCACTTGGGCATGAAGTCAGAAACATGTAACGTTAAAACGGTTCGATGTAGAATGACGACGAACAAAAGTGTGGGCGTTCCCGTGCAGAACAGGAAACAGCGGTTATGTAGGTTTGCAGGCTAACGTGTCAACTGTTCGTAAACAATTACATTGCGTTGACTCAAGAATGGCCACTTCTCCGAATCGTGAGATCTCAGCTACGTTGGTTCGGCCATGTGTCCAGAATGACCCGCAAAAGATTGGTGGTGCGAGTCGTGCTGGCTACACCCATGAGAAAGCGGCCCAGTTGTGGACCAGGTGGCGTGATTACGTCTCTAACTTGGCTTGGTCCCGTTTTGGTGTGGAGCCAGCGGAACTATCAGAGGTTATTGGTATTTCATGACCTCCTAAGCTTTAGNAGGTCAGCATTTCCCCCCATAATCCACCACAGAGTAAAAGCGGGTGTAAAGATCGATTGAAATTAGCTCTTAGAAAACCATGACAGTTAACTGCAGTAAACAGATTGACTTCACCGTTTGTGTATGTCACTACATTTGATCAGCTGTTGCTGACCTGAGGGAAAGACCTCAGCATTCACAAAAAGACTGATTTCCATGATTGGTTTTGTAATTCTATCTGAAAGCTCTTCGACGTTAACTGATGATACTGCGAGCTTGTGCAATGAAAATATTTTTGCATTGTCTTTCATTATTTGGTTTATGAATCATACACTTATTCTTCTGCGGCAAATAAGTTAATGAACTTCATCATAACGTTATTAGCGCAAAGCTTCGTAAAATGTTCCACCGATCAGTAGTTTTTGCTTTGATCACTTCAAAGTTTGAAATCTATCTTATGACCAATATTGAAATTAAATAAAAAGTTTTGTTCCCAGGAAAGAGAGCATTTAAAAAAACTCGTGTTGTCGCGCACTGCTGCGCACCTGGGCCCCGAAGGGTCACGTGGGTTTGCGCAGTGTAGCGTAACCGTCGCAAGTGATTCGTCAAGCGCAGTGTGTTCATAACAGAAATCATTCGTTGCGTTTATCACAAGTTCAGAATATTCAAATCAACGCCTCGAAGTCCATGCTGCATGGATTGGCACGCATGCTTGCATTAGTCAAGGAATAACGGTCAAGAAATCATCAAGAAATGGCAAACTTCAGTAAATTCATTTTGTAATGTGGTTGTGTATCACTTCAGCCAATCTGCAAAAATTGAAAATGCGATTGCCTTGCATAAGACAGTTGAAAACTCTAGGCTTGCTGCATGCCTTTACAAGAATCAGCCAACTGGCTCTGCTTTCATGACTTTGCGGTGATCCGGAATTTTTGCACGAAGCTTTGTTCAAGTTCTTGGTTTCCAAAAAGGCGGATTGGTCGAATATACCAGCGGATTATTTATCAACAGGAAATCGATTCCACGCAACTCTACGCGTCCTCGGTCCTGATAAGATTTAACTGAAGATGCGTGGCAAAACTACATGAAACAAATTTTCTATTTAAAAATTTTGCTGATAGATTCGATTCGTCGACGTTGTGGAAACTAATTACTGTCATTGTATAAGCTATTTTCGTTACGGCGTGAAGACATTCCTATTTGTGTCCTGATTTGAATAAACTGGGAAAAGCATGTAAGATATTTCTGAGCTTATGTGAATACATCTGAATTTTATCCATATTGATTCATTACAGTTTCTGAGTAGTGTATTATTTTTGACTCTGAAAGGTAGATCGACGATTTTCATTTTTATACGTTTGCATATTCGACGTATCAGTTCGGTTTAATTCTTTAATTTTCAAATCCAACAGAAGCTTCGCCATTTGGTAATGAATGGAAAAATTTCAAAAATAACACATTTGCGCTTCACAACACCATTACGAAGGTTTGTATGTCCGAAAAGTCTTTCTACGTCCTGCGGTCATAGCCTTGCCATAGGTCGTTTCGGTGCATGGCTTTGCTGAGCATCAAAAACTATGAACTGCGCCAGAAGTCTTTGTGCAAACTGAAAAACATTAAATTGAGCCTAAGCACATAGACAGCTTTTGATTTTCACGGCATGCGCGTATTCGTGGCAATCGTGGGCAGCTTGTGGTTGAATGAGTCTCTCAACCTGTTGTGTCTGTGGCAAGTAGTGAAACTTGGGCATGTTGTTGTGGCATCATTCACGCAGTTCCATGAGCGCTCGAGGTTGCATAACGTACTATGTCACGAGTCGTTGTGTGTACAACATAGCAGTCGAGCTATTCTGTGACATCACAATGCGTAACTCTCAGGCAGACACACGCTGCCATTTCCTTTGCGGTGTTTCCTGTGTCTGGCTGGTTACGGTTCGGTAAGCCGCCATCACGTGATTTGCATTGATAGCTTGATGAGTAGCAATGCGTCGAATCATTTGTTAGTGTGCCTGCCGTGCACAATTGTTTTAGAATATTTTATGTGACGTTGCTAGGACTGAGGCGAAATTAAACGTAATTAAATGAAACGGTTGCTCCCATACCGCTACGCACGTCTCTGCGCGTTGAGCGAGTATGTAAGGGAGGTAAACAGACAGACGGATAAAATGAGTAACTGTCGATGACAAGCGGATGTCAAACTATTTCTGACGCCAACAACAATATCTTCAATCGTTTAATTTTCCGTTAACATTTAAAGTAACGATGCCTTTCGATGACTTTTATTGGCTGTTCCCCACGAAAGCTTCGAGGGCCTGACCAGCGACAACATTCAGGAGTTACCTTTTTCGCGAGCTGTCCGTAGATAGGCAAGCCAGCGGCAGACAAGTGGGAAACCGGCAGTGAGGCGATGTGAGCGCATGATTAAGACAACCATAAATTTAATTTCTAGAGCAGTGAGTGGTTGTTGTTCGTAAGTCACGATTAAAGCCCGCCTGGCAATCGACTGAATTACCAGCCGAGAATATGCCGATGGCGTGAACCGGCCATATCAAGGTTAAGTCAAACTGTGTGGTTTGTTTTTTTGTAGTAGCCATAGTTGCATTAACAGAGGAACTACTGTACGATGCAAGTATATTTCGAGCAAAGTAAAAGGTTGCAGTCAGATGTTCCCAGGTACTTTATAACCAAGTGCAGTAGTCATCCAACACCGCTTTTATTCATCGTTTTCCAGCACATCTCTTTGTAATTGCGGAAAATTACTGTATAACCAGCAAAGACAACCTAAGTCCAGTAGATGTATTGTTTGCGTTATGAAATTATTCAGTGACTTAATTATGTCCTTTTCAACGTTTCACACAAGTAGCTGAGTTTCTCTGCCAGCGACCATCAAGCAAACCGGTGGCTTTTTGTTCAGGTCAGCTTTTTGCGCAGGGACCGCTACACTGGCAACTTTTATGCAACGACAGTTCCACGATGTCTGTTACAGATAGCTTGACATTAAAATAGTTCGTGCAAATCGCAACTTGTGAACATAGTTTTGTTTTGTATGGAAAACAATATGTCCAGCAATAAACTGGCAAATGTCTCACTGCTAAAATTATTTGTATTTGACTTGAAAATTACCGGGGATTGCTGTTATTCCTATTCTCTTCAGAGTTGATTGCTTTCTTACACTGCACTTTGTGTTGAATATTTTCACGTGAGACCGTTTTCTTTTCCATTCTGGTCCATGTCAACTGTTTTTTAAAACATGTCTTCGCTTCTGTGCTTTCATGCATTATGTTCTATGTAGCAAGGTAGTGAGATCGCGGAAGCCAGCAGCGTTGTGGGAGGCGCTCCGCTCTCATTCGCGCCCCAGACGCCACGCATTTTGCTGAGCAGGTGTTTCGCCGTGAAACGAAACGTCTGCTTTTCACTCTCCGTCACCAGTCAGTTCAAAACGGTTTCCTCGTGGTCGTCCGCCCAGCCAGCTGCATCCCGCCCTACAGGGCATGTGATCGGCTAATTTAAAGAGAGGTCATGTGTCAATACCTTGCTATGTGACAGTGTGAGATCTGGTGGTAATACATTATATTACAATACAGTAAAGTACATGTCTGAGCTGAAAATCCCCGCATGTCACCCTGTAGCTTTTCACTATGTTCGAGAAGGATTATCTGAGGCAGATGCTGTAAGACAGTATCTATTGAAATGTCATCAGTTAATTGCGTTGTTAAACTGCTAATCTTTCCCTTGATATTTTTAGTGGAAGTCAATGTCAGAAGCAGCAGTAGACTCTTGGAACCATACAGTCACACTGGTCTCCGGAATTGACAGGATTTGATGACGCTGTGTTGAAAATTACCTTACGCTTTTTTCTGTTGATTTTTGGCCCCGCGAACACAACAACAGCCTGTCTCTTAATTTCGATGGAATCTTGAATCAGATTCTCAAGTGGAATTAGTTCGCACGGATTAAAACTTTGATTTGTTGATTTGTTTTGTCGAAAGCAAAGTGGTATTTCATGCAANAGTTAGTGTGGAATGGAAGACAAAATAATGTTGACCTCTGCAAATAACCCATGGAATTTTGTGCACAGAGGTCCTAGAGTAAAATCATTGCATCTGTGCGGGTAGAGCATTCCCAGCCCAGCTCAAGCAAATGTTAAACCATTGACGCAGCGCCCGCGCTTATTGTGAACCTTCCTCATCGGAATTTCATTGAGTACAACCGACTTTGCGTAAATAAAGGGTTTTTAGTTATGATAAGACGTAGCATGTTCCTGATCAGGGATTGACAAACCTGTTGTTTCTTCGAATCTTTCTGCAACGTTCTGTGCGTAAGTCGAGGTGTTTATCTTTGTTAGAATTAACTAAACGTGGATAAATCTTCGTAGCAAATGTGGCTCTATCCATATCGGTCAATATTCTCGATACACACGTTGCTCGCTTCTGCGGTGTTGTGAGAAATACTACAGATCGAAGTAAATATAGCCGCAGTAATCTCAGTCAGTGAAATCGTTATAGGGCGGCCATTGCCCACCACTGCGGTTCCTACGTTCTTATTAGAGACCCTGTAGTAATGTGTCCGGGAGGATCTGTTCTAGTCGTTCAACCAACGACAAACTTGCCTTTTATCTTGTGCTTAAAATGCAGGCAGTTATCAGAAATTTGTTGTGGTTACTAAACAAATCAAAAATGTATGCGCATATACTATTATGTAGATTGTTTGCACATATTTATAGAATTTGAGTTAGAGACGTATTTGCTCAACGAAGGACCGCAGAAGTAAGTCAGTTGCATCCAATCTTCATTTTCTTATGCGTCGCATTTTCCTGTCACGATAGTCCCAGTGAACTATCTTACACTGGTGGATGGACTGGATTTTTCCGGACAAAACAAGCCACGCGGTAGTTGGGTTTTAATGATTTTCCGAACTCCCGCGTATAGCTTTGCCGTCGCTGTCTCGACTTGGTGAGGACCTAGTAGAACAGCTCTGCAGTTGGCAAAATCGTTTTGATTTTGCGCTTTACTTCGCATCAGCGGCATTTCGCAATGGGATTTATGAAGTTGCGTTAAGACAAGTAACGGCACTTTGTCTTTACCTTTCCTGCTTTCTTTCTGCCAAGCATTTTGCCATTTTTTATTTGTTTCTAAATCCAACTTCAGACGGCGGCCTGTGTTGGTCCGCTGGATCCACTGACTGTGGTGAAGAAAGGCTTCTGTTCGGCAGCCGAGCGTCTGCTGCCCGAGGCTGACTGCGGTTGGCTTGGATGAGCTGAGGTGCTCCGCACTGGTAGCTACTTGTTTCAAGGGCCCAGACAATCTGGTGTCGAGATCTGGGTGAATTGGTTTTGTTGGCGATAGGACGCATAGTTTTTGCTCCGACCAACCCGGCTTGCCTGGTTTGCGACGAATAGCTTTTGATTAGTAAACAGTCGCGTCAGCAAATTCTTTCACTTACGCATTGTGTGTGTGTTTGTTTTTGTGTGTGCTGTAAAGAAAACTGCGGACCAAGACGTTTGCGTGATTTCCACAACCTGGTTATGCGCGCTGTGTCTGAGGTGAGTGTTTACTCATATGTGCAGTTGATTTCTTGCCCAAATGATGGTTCTGATTGTTAGTAAGCGTTGAATATACTGTCGTTCCTGCAACAACTGAAATGTGGGGCCAGGTTTGAATGTATAAGCCAGCAATGTTTCTTGATGGTGAGAATGCTCAATGGTGTCAAGTTTTGTCTCCGCGCATCGTTCCAGTTCTTCCAAGGCACGTTACAGATTGAACGATGTTGGTTGCTCAAATCCAGGGGCGCGACATTTTCGTCGTCGCATCGCCTGTACGTCGCTGTTTGACGGGCGCGCCATCAGACGGAATTAGCTTTCCTGTATGATTAATCGACTACCGACCGAGCCGTAAACGTCTCGGTGTCTGACGGGCAATGACGTAGTCGAGAGATTGCGAAAGCGATTACATAGCAGAAATTTTGAGTCGCTTAAAAATGAAAATTTCCAACGTTTCAGATCGAAGGCTCTTAAGTAATGGTGTAGCTGGTAAGTAGTGGCTTATTCTGTGGTAGTAGCACAGAGTTGGCAGAAGAGCATGGGTGTTAATATGTTCAAAGTGAAGAAGCTGCGTGTCACCGGTGAGTAGAAAGCCAGTGGTTTGTTCTTCTTTCTTTGGGTGCTATGAAGATTGATGCAGAACTTTGATCGAGTTGCTTTTTTAGTTGCAGCTTTCATTAGTTGAAGTGGCGTTTCTTTCTGCAAGACTTAATCTGTTGTAATACCGCGCCACCAGTCATCCAGGTTTTGATAACATTTTCACCAATTATTTAGGAGTCTTCAATGACCGTCACTTTTGCCAGTGAAACTTCTTGGTGTTCCAGTTGTTTTTATGAGTTGTGCTGCCTGTGAAATGCTCGTTCTGCTGAATCAGATGATTGATAAAAAACACCAAAGCTTGCAGAAGCTGATCAATACTTATGAATCTCAAGTTCACGTATTTATAAATCTCTATACTGTGTGGTGTTAGCGGAATAACACTGCGGTAAGTCTAAGAGTTCTACGTGTGGCGACATGCGTCCTGTTTACAATCAGTTTTCTGTTGCGTGAAAAATGTGAAAAAAGAACAAGTTACCGCTTTTTCATTTCGTTTCTGAGTTAGGCGAGGCCAGGTGTCATCGTAGGTAGCACACTTCCTTATTGGCATTGTGGACTGAAAAAGAACTTCTTTTTGTGCCCAAGTTGTCATAAGGTGTTATACAATTTTTATTTTTTATTTATTAATTTTTTTGTCTAGAGCACTGTACAGTACATTCACTTGTGCACGGAAAACGTGGTTCAGAACAGTATGTTTTGTGAAGACTTCCATGTGGTTTTGTTTTTACGAAACATCGTTGCGCAATAGTTACTCTTTAGCCCGTTTATTATGAATGTAGGTTAGCTTTTTTGTAAAATTTGCACAGATTAATGTTTCTTTACTGCTGTATACTAGCTCTGCAGCAACAGACATTTTGTTAAATCGATCTTATAGAGGTTTTTTTTTCGATTGCTTTTGCAATGACGATATTTTCAATTGAGGGATAACCTGTAGATATTTGGCGAAATTCTCGCTTGCACCTCTTGCAAACGGTGAAGTTGGTAACACTTTTTTTATCTACTCTATTTTAATTTCAGTGTTTTGTGCGAAGAACATTTGCAAGAGGGATTTTTTTCGTAAGTATTATTCATCTGCAAGTTTTAGCGTGTATCTGGTAATTCCAATGAGTTCCACACTATGCTGTTTCAGGACTCCCTGACCCCTTCGCAAAGATACTTGTCGATGGATCCGGCCAGTGTCACGCAACTGCAACATGCAAAGCTACCCTCGATCCCAAATGGAATCAACATTATGATCTGTAAGATACCCTCTTGTCGAACGTTTGCTGATGTAGCGATTTCTGTAGAAGAAAAAACATTGCAACCAACGGTTGGTTACTGTCTTGCAAAAATCCCTTCGTTGTGTTTTAATCTTGGAAAGGGCGCGACGGGTGCTTTTTCAACTTTGGTCAAAGTGTGTTCATTCGAAATTTAAGATCTCATGAAAATGTTTCTTGCCTCGGCATCTTCAGTGGTTGTTTATCATTCGACCCCTTATTATTGGTTTCCTCCAATGTCTTTTGTTGAACAGAGGGTGGGAGTGGCCCCGCCAAGCGTTAGAAGCAGGTTATTGTAAAAAAACGACCCAATAAAATACACTCGCGTTTTTTTTAAAAGCCTGCTTAAAAAAAACAACAATAAAACCCACCATAAAAAACACTCTTTAATTTTTGTTTGAAAAATCTACTAAGAAATAAAAAATAAAAGGAGCAGCACACTTGTACAGTTAACTATAATTTTTTCTTTAATCGAACAAAACGAACAGCAATCAAATTTAAAGGACTTGAAAAAAGGAGAAGAATAAATCGAACAGTTTGAGTAAATTCTAATGGTTATCTTCTTCAGCTCTGCACAATCGGTATATTTTAACCAATTTTTCTGATTTCTCTGCATTGAAACTTTTCCTGATTTTGGACCAAACCAAATCATATGCTGAAAAAATACACTCTGTAGATGCTGAACTAGCAGGGCATGCACATAAACTTGACATGAAACTGCAGAGTTTGTGTGGAAATAGTTTTTCTCTGTTTGCTGCGCGCATGCTTGCCAAACCTTACCACTTTGGAGTGAATAATCTAACAACGCTTTGCGAAAACAAAGATGGGGCACATTTCTTTACCCTCAAATTAACAAGTTATTATTGCGTAATTCTGAAAATGGTGATATTGCATGATGCAATAAAAACAATTCAGAATGGGGTTTTTCCGTTATCCTTAAAAAAAGAACGAAATCTTGTTTCTTTAAAAAAACGGGTTTTTCTCAACCCTGGTTGCCAGGAACGAAAGCCCAGTTCGCTTAACCGGTTCGTAAAACTTACGGATGTGCGTCACTCATAATTGCCAATATACTGATTCTTTCAGATATGTTGGAAAATCGGACAGTATAACGATATCCGTTTGGAACCAACGCAAAGTCCATAAGAAGAATGGCGCGGGTTTTCTGGGATGCATTCGCATCATGGCAAATGCTATCAATAGATTGAAAGACACTGGATACCAAAGGCTGGACCTTTGTAAACAGTCGAACGAAGACCAAGAACCTGTGAGAGGTGATGCACCGAGCATTGTTCGCTGCAGCTGATCGTTTTTCTGCACTGCCTTGAAGTAAAAGGAGATAAATAGCGGATGAGCAGTGCGTTTTGATGTTTCCTGCCCTGCCTTCCAGTTCAAAGCAAATTATTGTCTAAGATTTAACCTATCGTTTTTAAATGGCGATTTCGTACATGAGGTTTCAATGAGCGATTTTGCTTTTGCTATACACTGATGCCTCTCGACACTTCGGCATGATGGCGTGCGGGAAATTCAGTTCCTTTTTCTCAAAACAGGGAATTAACCATACTCGAGGAAGTTCACGCCAAAGCTTTACTTCAATGTTGCGACAAAGGCGGTTACAAATACGGACAGCAGCTGTACATATCTGGCTCTGCGACCAAAGGTGGTTACAGAAATAAACACGACAGCGAAGATGGTTCTAAAACCAAGGCTTGCGATAATGCTGACTGTAAATTCTTGGCCACATTGCTTAATACTTGGGATAGCATTTTATAGATTGGTTGTTTTCCTGAATGAATCATTTGTTGCACAAAGAAGTCGATGCATGGGGAATCCCCGATTATAAGACAAACTTCGGCGTAGGTTTTTGAGAAAAGGATAAAAGAGATTGAATTCAAAATACTTGTTTCCGTTAGGTTCTATCGCAATAGATATCTCTGAAAGTTCAACTGCTATGAAAAGTTAAGGCTTTTATATAGACACGCCTGGTTTGTTACTATCTTCAGCAGTGCGTAAGGATGAAACGGGTGCTTTCCGTTTTTCATTGAAATGAAGTCAGTTTCAGGTCAAATCGTTGTCAGCATCGAGAGCCGCGGCCTTGAGGAGAGGAGTCCTTCAAACCTGGTCATCGACGCCAGATCGATCCTCCCACCTCCTAACGATGATGAACTTCCTGAAGGTTGGGAGGCCCGGAGCAGCAACGGACGAACCCAGTATATTAACCATTATACCAGGTTCGGTTGTGCTTCACTGTAAATGTTAGTAAGCTCGTGTAGCTTGCTGACCACTGCTCAAGTTTGTAAAACGCTGTCTCTAGAGCTTCACTGCGGTTTCTGGCGTTTCAGATGTTATTGCACATGTTGCGTTTGTTTCGCAGCTAATTGGTTTGCGACATTAGTCAGTCTAACTAGTTGCGTTTCTCAAACGAGGGAACGCGGGAAAGATTTGAAACTTACTGCTCGACCTTCTCAACAGGAGCACGCAGTGGGAGCGACCGACCCAACCCTCGCGTCAAAGAACCCGTCGACCCCTGAGCACCATTTCCAGCACAGACCCCAACCCCCGCCCGGAGAGCTCCCACAGGGACCCAGGTCACGCTTCACCCCCAACGAGACCACCTTCGCCACGGTCCCGACGTCATAAACACTTCATGACACGTGACCAGCTACACGGCGCTCCCCTCCCTGAAGGTTACGAGCAGCGCACGACCCAGCAAGGGCAGGTTTATTTCCTTCATACTCAAACCGGAGTTTCTTCTTGGCACGACCCACGCGTGCCCCAGAACATGACCCACATTAACCCAGATGAGTTGGGTCCTCTCCCCGATGGCTGGGAGCTTCGGTCATCAGCTACAGGACGTCTTTATTACGTTGATCATTCAAGTCGCACGACACAGTTCACTGACCCGAGGTTAGGGAGATACATGGGTCAACTACGTAACAATGACCAAGGTGAGTTGTTGAGGTGCCCGTCTTATTTGACGACCGTCTTTCTGGTCGGTTTTGCCGTAAGCACAAAATCCGCTCTTACACTGAACATTTCGTGTAATGCGTTGTTATATTCAACTAGCTTTGACAATTTCTTCATCAGCTTAACTTCAAGTCGAGTCAAATTTGTTAAACTTCCATCAAAGCTGTTCGTAACCTTAACGCTGTGCTCTGTGCACAAGATGTTTTGCAATCGTAAGTGCTTTTGCTGTTTCAGGTCAACACAACCTGGAAACTGAGCCACGNGTGCCCAGAAACAAAAGAGATCTTGTGCACAAGTTGAAAGTCCTGCGCACGGAGTTGCAGANCCAGCAGCCGCAAACAGGACACTGCAGGTTGGAGGTCAGGCGTCCAGAGGCTTTCGAACAATCCTATAGGTATGCGTGATGGATGTAAAGCTTGCACACAATGTGCGAATTTCGTGTGCCTTACTTCAATCTACTTGTGTAGTTTGGTCATGAAAATGAAGCCGAAGGACCTAAAGAAGCGACTGATGGTAAAATTCTCTGGCGAGGATGGTTTGGACTACGGCGGACTAGCCAGGGAGTGGTTGTATATTCTGTCTCACGAAATGTTCAACCCATACTATGGACTTTTCCAGGTGACAAATGTGTTCGCGGTTAGGATTTTAAGATTTTTATTTAAGCGTAAGTTTTGAAATCCAAGATTGTTTCTGTTTACGGTTTAATTTTAAGGTTTTTCTTGGCTTGGCCCTTTGCTGAACATTACTCGAGTCACTGTAGCTCAGTACCAACCTAAGTTCTTTGCGTAAAATATTTGTTTCAGTTCCAGTCCTGAAGTAAAGGAGCTTCACTGCTGTTACTGCATAAAACTTTTCTGTTTGATACCTTCTGAAGCAACGGACAAAGCTGCATTTTTGAGCAGACACCACCTTTAAGCTGTATGCGCACGACATCCGTCGATTTCGTGACGTCAAGTCCTTTTCTGATGCGTCTGGTATGGTCTGCGTTCGAGTAGAGCTAGAACCTGTTTCTATATTGACGCATCAGACTCACTGCTCTGACTCACTTCTACTCGAACGTAGACCATACCAGACGCATCAGAAAAGGACTTGACGTCACGAAATTGACGCATGCGCTCAAGAAACGCACAGGACGCGTGCCGTGTGCATCCAGCTTCATCNAACACGATTGAACAGGCAATCCNAGTCAAATTGCCAACATATTTCCCACGTCTCTGTGATGGGTGATGGGGNTTCAACCTGGAACGCGCCTTCCAGCAGAGGACAAGGCGTGAATCTTCTTGTTTTTTCTTCACCTGATGCGATGAAAAGCATTTGATGTGAATAGGTTGAAGTTAAAAGGCATTCCACAAAAGCGAACCCAACACCAGATCTCAGGCGTTGCTGATATGTGGTGGCATGTTTCAGCCCATAGTCCACACTTCCTAGTCGATTGTCCATAATTCGTAGTCGATTGTCGAAGCACCACTCAGGATAAATATCTTGAAACGGCCAAGATATTGTGATGTCATTTTATTGTGATGTCAAGATATTGTGATGTCATTTTACGTCGAAAGTTGCGGCAAGTTAGTTGATGAAAATGGTTATTAGCTCCTTGACAGAAAGTTGCAGTTTCTCCGAATGCTGAATAAATCCATGTAATTTTATATTTAAATCTAGGTAATGGTGTATTGAAATCCATATAATGGTATATTTAAATCCGTGTAGTGAGATGTTTCAATCAATATACTGGTACATTTCAATCCATGTACTGGTGTGATTAAATCCATATAAACAAGCAATTGAAAGCCTTAGGTTTGCTGCAAGCTCTAGGTATGATCCAGCTCACTGGGCTCTGCTTTCATGACTTCGTGATCATTCAGGCAGACCATATACTGGTATATTTAGATCAATATAACAACAAAAAGCTTGAGCCTGGTGGGAAGCTTCTGAAGAATCTGCCTGCTTTCATTCTTCTGCGACGATTAAAACTTGCAAGCGTATCTATTTTTCATAGTTAAAGGCCACAAAGATGACGGCAAGTAAATCAGTCACTTTATTGACGGGGAAACTAGTTTCGCGTTTATCAACGCATCATCAGTCCTGTAAATGTAAGACAAATCTTACAGACGAAATGTTGGCACTTGAAAACGAGTAAAGAAAAACACACGAACTGTGGCTAGTTACAACGACATTACTAAAAATTTTCGAAGCTAAAAAGTTGACCTTCCCAGGGCCTCATAAACCAGTCACTGCTAAGAAAACCTGTGTTTGGCAACGGCTTAACAAAAGCACTTTTGCCAATCTGAAGGCATGTTTAAATATTAGATCAATATAACTTGGTATGTTTAAATACATGGCATATTTAAATACGAGGCAAAAGTTTCAGCAACAAAATACCGTCTTGAATTCTCTTGATTGTTGTATTTGACCAGTGGTTCTCAACCTTTCATGGTTTGTGGCCGCCTTCCACTGGCGAATAACAATTGGGTTTTGCAATATCACAGCAGAACTATTTAGCAAAGGTATCTGCTCGTGGCCCCCGGAGAGCATCTGCTCGTGACCCCCGGAGAGCCGCCCCGCGATCCCCACAGTTGAGAAACCCTGTATTTGACCTTTTAGATTTTCACCTTGTGGTGTTTTCTATGTGATTTTGACACTGGAACATCAGCCATGCGGCAAAGGTAATGTTGCGAGATATTCATTGCAGGTTAAGTGCAGAAGGTTGTGGGCCTTGTGCAGTCGCAATTAATAAAGTATATCATATTCTGTTGTGCAGTGTTTCTTTCTATACGTAAGCCTAAAAATCTTGTTTGTTTTCCAGTATTCGCGTGAGGACATTTACACTTTGCAAATCAACCCAGACTCGCACGTCAACCCTGACCATCTTTCCTACTTCCACTTTGTTGGTAGAATACTTGGAATGGCGGTATACCATGGTCATTACATTGATGGAGGTTTTACGATGCCTCTTTACAAGCAACTACTAGGCAAACATATATCTCTTGAAGACATGGAAGAGGTAGACTAACACGTATAAAAACGTTAGGCGTCATTGCATTGTTTTTGTATTATACGCTGTGATGATGAGTATCGTCAGTTCAGGACGAGGAAGAATTCCTGTGGTTTTGTAGCATTTGACAAGCTGATTTGTCCGTTGGTGACTGCTTTTATTGATCATTGCGGTCCCGTGTGTTATTAAAATATGTACAACACACGAGACGTGTTTATCAAAATGTATAACACACGAGATGTGTTCATTAAAATATGTACAACACACGAGATGTATTTTTCAGAATGTATACAACACACGAGACGTGTTTATCAAAATGTGTAACACACGAGATGTGTTCATTAAAATGTGTGCAACACACGAGATATGTTTATTAAAATGCGTACAATACACAAAACGTGTTTATTTGAATATAAGTAACACACGATCTGTGTTTATTAAAATAGGTAGGAACATGGGATACATTGAGGTTTTCAGTTGATTTTAAAAACAGTTGTTGAATCATATTCTTATGGTGATTTTAAATTATTCAGGATTTATTAAGAATCATTTATTTATGAAGTAAACGGCAGAAATAAAGCGATTTTCATTCAAACCTTCCAATATATAGTAAATGTTTCACTGCTTCGCACTGTTTGTTGATTCTTTTCCAATTTTCAATCAGGTTGACCCTGACCTCTACAATTCTATGAGGTGGATCTTGGATAACGACATTAGCGGCGTCCTCGACCATACATTCTGCGTGGACCACAACTCGTTTGGCGAACGAGTTACTCACGAGTTGAAACCGAATGGCGAAAACATCAAAGTCACCGAGGCAAATAAAAAAGAATATGTTAAGCTTTACGTGAATTGGAGGTTCCTCCGAGGGATAGAAGCCCAGTTTTTGTCTTTGTCCAAAGTGAGTCAATTCCTTAGGCTCAGCACGTCACAACATCGCAACTGAGCGAGATTTTTATTTTTTAGCCGATCTGTACCTAATCTTATGTAACTTGCTTTGCGAAGTCTTCTGACTGCTTGCAGCTGTTTTGTGTGAAGTAACGGTAATTTTCAAACAGTCGTTTATTAGAAGTTAAAAGGTGAGATTAATTTCTTCTGCCAGGGTTTCTACGAGTTGATACCCCAGCATTTGTTGCGACCGTTTGACGAACGTGAACTTGAACTGGTTCTTGGTGGTTTGGGAAAAATAGATATCGGCGATTGGAAACGACATACAAAGTTGAAACACTGCTCTCAGGATTCAAACATTGTCAAGTGGTTTTGGAAAGCAATTGAATCATTTGATGAGGAGAAACGGGCAAGGTTAGATTTCTTCAATGTGTGGCTGAGGTTTATGAAAAGTGATGTAGAATAGAGCTCGCATATGATAGACCTCGCATTTAGGCTTAACGCAAATGTATGTGAGCATTGTTACCAAGGTTACCTTGACGGCAAAAGGTGTTTTTCACAGTTTACCAATGAGCGTATGCTGTAAGGTTGAATTCAATAGCGCAAAGCACCTTTTGCATGCAGCATACGTGGCCATGCCAATGCACGTGTAATTCAAAATGTGAGTTATGGTTGTCGTGCTTACTATTTGCTAAATCAGACAGATACAGTACCGCAATGCTAAATTAGACAAGATCCAAAGTGTGTATACTTAGCAGCCAAGCATAAATATAGCGCTGAAGCGTGAGTGCTCTAACCCATTAGGCGCCGTTTTGGAACATGCTGTTTGGAGCTACACAGCTTTTATAGAATGACCTCAGCGTTTGTTTGCTTTTGTAAGGTTGCTTTGCGACATAGTTCACAAAACAGTCGTTATAAATTTCCAGTGATGTAAGTACTTTGAGTATGACGTCACTATGTCATGGGTTTTTTTATGTCCTGACTTTGACAGATCACAAAAATTACGGCAGGAAGTAAACAGCAATAAAACTATTGAAGTTCTTTTTGTTGGAAGCTTCCCCGAAAATACTGGCCAAATTTCTTCCGTGCTCATTAGCTCACGATGCCACCATATGGTTTTTCTTATTCCATGTTTTGAACAATGGTAGGAAGTGAGGTACTTTTTTCTGGTAGGCTAGTTTGTAAAATCTTCAATTGGGAGTTGTGTTCGTAAGAAGATTGGAGCAATTCAGTTGTGGAATGATAGAAATTAGCTGTACCAATTATTACAGCGTTAGTTAGGTCATACAAGTTTTTAGGAACATACGTCATAATCTATTGTGATATCAACAAGTGGAATGTATAAGTCTGTGTCTAGTGTAGCCTAGATTGTTGTTTGTGGGGTATCAACAGGCAAATGTGCCTGGTACACCACTAAGCTACAAGTGCAAAGACTTCGTGACTTTTCCAAGTATTGATGGAAGAGTTTAGCGTCGTCGTAATCTAAAAAAGCTCAGAGCATGTATTTGAATAAACTTATTGGAATGCTAGATCTGCTTTCAAGTTTGCTACAACACTAGTGGTTACCATTTTGTACTATCAGGTGTAAACCGTAGAAGACGGTAGTTTATCATGTGCAGTTTATCAAGAAGTTTATCATGTATCAGCAGGTAAATACTAATGCTGCAGCAAGCTATTGCACAATTATTAATAGAAGATATGGAAGAAGATGATGTAATTACTTTCATTCGTCGTCCAAAAAATGAATTTTTAGACGATAACAAGCTAGTTCCTGTTACAGACGTAGAGAAGTCGCAGTGCAAATAAAAATACAAAGATTTTGGAAGATGAGTTAGAAAATCCATCCACCCCTTCTCACCAGTACAGTACCGGATTCACAATAGTAGCAAATGTAGCAATTTCTACGGGCCCCGCGGTTTTCTATAATAAATCTTATTTATTACATTATATGTAAGACTTTTTTCAGTCCAACAAGTCAGTATTTTGCTAATTTTGCCAAAGTAGTTAGCGAAGGTTTTCAATAGAACGCTGTCTGTTTCCAGAAATTCTTGTTTGATTCTTATTGTACAGTTACGTAACGAAACGCATAAGATCAGCAGTGTTGCCATTTTAGCTGATATGCTGCTAAATCTAGCAGGATTTTCTCACTGTTGGCTGTAAAATTTTGAATCTAACAGTTAGCTGCTTTTCTAGCAGAATTTTTCCAACCGCTTGGCAGGTTTAGCAGGTATCAAATTCCTGACCAAAAACCTGTTTCAACAATTTTTCAAGATGAAAACCTTTGCACCTTCTTAATCAAAAATGTACTTCTCTTTTTTATGACGTTGTTAATTGGGTAACGCCAGGACAAAGCACAACCAACTGCCTGCAATTATTTAGAATTTTTATTAGGATTCTAAGAAGCTGCTTCAAGCAGATAATTGTGTCATAATAACAAGTAATTAGAACCTAATTTGTTAGAGCGCTGTATAAATGAGTATAAAAGTGTGTTACAACTTGAGTTGAAGATATGGGTAGACAAGAATCGCCGCAGTGAATAGAAAGGAAGGGACAGGTTGATACTGATGCTCAAGAAATAAGTAGAGCTTCTAAGTATAAAAGTGTGTTATGGTCATGATAGACAATTTACAATTTTATTTGCTGAAACGTTTAAAGCAAAAACAAACATACATTTTCTGTTTTAAAATGTTCATTTGCTTCATAGTTCATTTTTCGATATACTTTTGCCTATATCAATATTTAAATTATTCAAAAGGGCGCACATTTAAACATTGCCATGGGCGCCATTTTGCTTCGATTCGCCACTGGCAGAGAGTAGCCTAAAGCTATAGTAACACGGTTGCCTTACCCACACACTGTATGATTTAGCAGGTGTTGATGTTTTTTGAAATTAGGGGTCCCCGTGCTCTTGAAATGCTGCGTGCGCTACCTTAATCCGGCACTGCACCAGTGAGGAAGAACAGGTTGACGTATGATGATTCACTGCCAACAACAAAATTGGAGGTTTGCAGAAAAAATTGCTTGTCTTGATTCTAAGTCACTATACGAACTCCTTACCAGGGGTGTAACGAGTGGGGTCAAGCGGGGTGCAGTGCCGGATCACAGTGGGGCGCCTAAAAGTACCAATAATTTCGCAAGCACTTTCATAAGTGCAGTACATTTACTCCCAAAAGACCTTATGCTCAAATATGGGGGCGCCAAAAACTTGTTTCTTGTCCCAGGCGCCATCTACCCTCGTTACGCACTTATCCTTACCATGTGTTTTGACAAAGATATGATTAATTTAATTTATGAAAAAAAGTGAATTGTATTCCAGGCCAAAAATTGTCCAAGCTTCCAATTAGATCCTACATCTTTAAACAGATTATTTGAGATTTTCCTTCTCTCTCGACACCACTCACTTCCAGGGGAAGACCTCCACTGGTCAACCTCTGTTGAGTGCCGATCCTCAAGTACTGACTGTAGCTTTGAGCATGTCAAGGGCAAGGTTTGGAGATACAAAAAGGTGTCTGTATCTTGCTAGCAGCACAGCTTTGCCGCCAGGTGATAAAATGGCTGAGCTAAAACCTTTTTCCAAACTTACTCAGCGAGGTTTCAGCCGTTTCTTGTGTTTTCTAAGTTTCTCAGTGTTGATGAGTAGATAGTTCCATACTTCGGTCATCACAGCCAAGATGTTCATAAAAAAACAATTCGCTTTAGTTGCAAGCTTTGGGTTTTGGTTTCCAACGAAGATTATCCTTTTAACTTTGAAGCATATGAAGGAAAATCAAAGAAAAAACAGTTGGCATGCGAGGGCCCAAAGCAGGGGTGTGCAATAGGCGGGCCACAACCCGGCCCGCCAAGCCATTTAGTGTGGCCCTTGCCAACACTCCGATTTTTCCCCATCCTGCATGAAAATCCAAATCCGACAGTTTATGGTAAAAACTAAATTTTTCGTGTGGCCCACCTAGATGTCTGAAGTTGGTCATATGGCTCACCGACAAAAAATGTTGCACGCCCCTGGTCCTGATTTATGTTACGTTGTTCAGTTGCAACGTACCAACAAGCCTTCCTCAAACATCTTGCTTGTTTGAAATGTCCATACAATGAAAATAACGTCACAAAGTGTGTGACGTCATGACGAACTTTTGTTGTGTGGAAGATGCCATGGCATATCAAATATAGTGTAGCTACTGAACCCATGCAACCAAAATATGTTTTGGATTAGTCAGAATACATCAAATTCCAAAAATGTAAAAAAATCTAGCAGATCTGATGGCCAGAAAATCTCCGGCGCCTAATGGGTTAAGCAAGTTTGATTGATAGGGAAACTGTTATTCCATTAATTGGTCATGCTTGAGCACTATATCTGCTTAACTGCTACATCAGCACTTTATTTATTATATCTGTCCGATATAGCCCAAAATGTATGTATTTTTTTACAAACAACGCCCCATACTATCCCGTAACTTCAAACATATCAACATAATTTGCAACTAATAGCGCATGTGGTATTCAATACAACCAAGCATCAGCATCTTCGTTTTTCTCCTTAAGTACCACTAGAAGTTTGTTTGCAACGTTATGCTTTTATTTGGCGATTAGATGTTGGATTCTGCCAGTGAGCTTTCCTTTCTGAGCTAAGCAACTTCCACCCAAGCAAGTGCGGAGGCAGCGGCGCGTTCAATGCTTGCTTGGTTTCAACCGCGAAACAGCAAAACCCATCAAGTGCAAAACTGAAAAGTGTGTTGCTCAGTGAATATAGTAGTTACTCCACTCGATTGTAGGTGCTGATTAGTTGGGTGCTGATTTGTGAAAATATGCTTCCGCCGTGATTTCGCACAAACGACAGTTATGAGTCTCGAAAATTTTGCCTAAAAAATTGTCTTTCTTTGCATCATAGAGTGTTGCAATTCGTAACTGGCTCCTCCCG
>JGI24021J15306_10001745_pt1 | contig 22090 bp, 15 predicted proteins | sample Ectturendosymbi1_FD_15306 | JGI IMG/M metagenome (IMG submission 15306) | reverse complement strand
TGTCTGTTTTTTCAACCTGCGTTCTGCAGAGTGTGTGTGTTCATACTATGGACTTCGTGTCTGCTATAAACAAACAAATAAATAAAAATAAAATAAACTGACAATTGGTCTCCTTATTGCCCACATTGCTTCTGTTTAGTAGCTGAGGCATATGAAACAGTAAACGAATCAAACCAATCAAAACTCTGAGTTGTGACCACAAATCTGACGCGAATTACTCTGCTATACCTAAGAAACAGCGGCACTACCTACAGTACCCTAAAAATATACAAAATACTAGCAATCTTTTTTGAAGTATCTCCCATAAAACTTTATCCTATGTATTCACTGCGTTATATACCGGACTAGTCCTTTGTCCTGTAAAACGCCTGTTTCGCCAACGAAAACACATACAAACGAAGCCTCAAACGGAAACAGCATGCATGTCTCAGTGTCAATACTTGCATCTTTTCGATTTTGCAGAAGCTGGACAGAGCGACGACAACGGAGATCACATTGAAATGAGGTGTGAGAGACCGAACGCTCGCCGACAGATGAGGGTCGTTGATATATTTCTAGGGCTGTACACATTGAGAGGAATGAAGTCTCAGACAGCAGTGGTTGCTTTTCTTCAACCACTGCTGGGCACTCCTCATGTAGAAGAAATTATGACGGAACTCTTGCTAAAGAATACGTGAAAACCTCGAGGTCTGATTTCTTCTCTCCACTGACAGTGCTGCGACGTTNAAAGCAATTTCAAGTACGACAATGACGACAAATTTCAGGGCAGGTGGAAACGGCGAACTTCAATAAATCGCTGTCGTTGTTCAACAGCAAAATCATTATTTCTCGTTTTGTTGCGTTAAGCTTCTAGCATACCACAGAAAGCGTATTGCTAACTTCTAAGACAGCATCTTATTTCCTTTACGATTTTACTGTTTTCACTAAATTTACGTTGTTGCAACTAAACACCTAGTCCAAAATTTTTTACTGTATTGCGAATGGATTGTTTTTCAACCAATAAAAATAATATCACAAAGTGCGAACACTGAGACCTTCATCCATGCAAAGTTGATTGGAGTGTGTAGCTCTTGTAAAGTAATTTGCTCGACGTTTGGCTACGCTAATTTTCTAAAAGATGACCTTTCGTTCAAGAAAAGCCAAGTGCAGTCAATAGATTATATGTATGGTGTTACTAGATGTGGACTTTGTGCTGCAAAAGAGTGTAAGACAACTCCAGGAAGTGACGTTGCGCTCCTCATACGGGAACACATCTGACGGCTTGTCAAACATGCCCTGTGACTGCAAACATGAATGATCAAGTGTTTGCGTTACTGGTTTGATTGTATTATGTTATTTTCGTCGAACTTGTACATTGGACATTACCGCATATTGTACTCTGTGACAACGAGTTCTAGATTACTCTGCGTTCGCCCTTGAATCACCTCTGACTTACTGCTGTTGTTCATTCCCGACGACGAAGTTGCCAGTGCTTACTTGAAGTATTTGCGGCTATTGACAAAACCGAAGACTGAAACGAAAACTGGATGTTGCAATTGTCGTTTAACAAGTCGCCATTTGGTGATGCTTTTTATGCTCGTATACACTGTAGGCAGGGGTCACCAACTTTGTGTAATCGAGAGCTACTTTTTAGATACCGAATAATGCGAAGACTTGCTATTGTGATACAAACTTCTGAAATAAACATTTTGCTCAATTGACTTTTAATTATATTTTAGTATTAGTAATTAATTAATGATATTCGTCAATGTGAAAAAATTGATCAGGCTATAATGTTATCTTCAAAACAGGCCTGAGGGCAACCTACTTGGTCCCATAGGCGTGGCCAGGGTGCCCCCTGAATTTTTTAGCATATCTAGCATTTTGTGCTCTGAGAAGTGGTGTCCCAAACAAAAATACTGTTGCTCGCCTAAAGTCAAGCACTTCCCCCAAAAAAACTTTGGGCTGGCTATGCCACTGCTGGCCCTTGCTGGCAACCTGGTTCTCGCGGACACCATGTTGGTGACCTCTGCATGTAGACTATGCTGCGAAAAGACGAAAAAGTTTCATTGATTACTTTTGATGAAGTGACGATTTCAACGAATTGGGTTATGATCGAGTTGCATTACGCTTGACATTTACTGAAATAGCCACGTAGAGACGCATGCAGTGCATTACTGCGCTTATTTCTTCCGTCTGCGCAAAAATTTATCGAATAAGTTGAAAACGGCAGGTAAGTCTCCTTCAAGCGCATATTGCAACAATGAAGTCTCCCAAGAATAAACGGTATTAGTGAAAATGTATTGTCGCAGTTCGTGTTCAGCAAAGTCTAAGTTTCCCAATGCAAATAAATGGGTTCGCGAATGTTGTTCCAAACTTTAGGACTGTCGGTGCTTGTTTGGGGCAAACTAAAGTGGATGTAGCAGAAAATGAAGTTTTTCTTGGACTTAGGGCTTAAAATTAAAAAACAGAAACCCACGTTGTTTTCTGTTGTTGCACGTAAAAACGACCAAATAAAATTAATATTTCAGTTGGTAAATCTACGTTTTGCCCCGTGCTGCTGGTACCTAGGTTGGGCATCTTCAGCCATTTTGTGCCAATCTACAAAGAAAATGACGTGCTTTAAAACCCACTGTGAAACGTGTGCTAAAATTCGATCATTCTTTTGACAAAACGTTATGAAAAACGAAAAAACGTGTTTTTCTAACGATTTAGATTTCCAAACAATTCCTTGGTGGATAGCTGCAGTGCAAGCAACGGGGTAGGAATAACTTTGTACACGTTTGAAGTTGGTAAAAATAGGTTGAGTGTTTAAAAGTTTTTGGAACAAATCAAATGGCGTCGCACATTGAACAATTTTAAAACTTGTTCAAGCAGTTCTAAATTAAAATAACGTGGCAGAAAGGATAAAACTCTTCCAAAATCGAAACAAGTTTGGGAAAGTCGTCAATAGCACCGGCTTGCATTAACCTCCATATCTACCGAATATCATTACAAGAAATTACAACTTTGAAATGTGCAAACGAGTCCGACACAAGCTCTTTAATTGGGTCTGATGATTTGAAAACATTACTTAAACTTTGGATCTGATGATTTGCACACAAACTGTCTATGAGAGCATATCTATCCATTGCTGCATATCACAGGGTATTACTAANATATCCATTGCTCTATTTTACAGCATTAAAGGACGTGCCACTAATATAAAAACTACTTTTTGTAGTTGAAGCCACAAAACAAGATATTGCAATGGATTTGATAGTCGTGGTCAACTAAACGTACTTGTTTTCATATCATTATTCGTGTTTCTGAACAATCTTCATCACAGTTGAAAAGTCAAAGTTGGTGTGAAAGCACCAAGACTGCCGTAGAAAAACTGCAAACTTTGACTATTGATAAATGGGACTTGTAATGCGCAATGTCCATCAAACTCCACTTTCGCGAAAACCTTATTTGTCGCTGGTGAAGATAGACACTAATGCAATTCGCCACTCCTACTGTACTGCAAAACTGTATCTGAGGAATAGTCATAAATATGTTTGGAGAAAAATACAATTTTGCCATTTTCAAGTGACCAGTTGGTTGTTAGTTTGATGGAGGGCAATGAAGAGCTGCAAATAATAGTTAAGGCGTTTTTGTGCTCGTTCGTTTTTTTGAAGTCAATCAGTTGTTCACTGCAGAATCGCCCCATCTAAAGTTACATCCACACCTGCGCATAGTACAGCTGGGAGTTTTACCTGTTCTTTAGCTTTAGATATTTTTGAAATGGCGTAGGAATGGCAGAAAAAAATCATCAAAATTGACAAGGAAACTGGAATCTTCAAGCGCAGCTCCAGATTAGCAAATTGGTAATAGCCACCAGGCCCGTAACCAGCTTGGGACACTAGGGGGGCAAGGAGTTTTCTGATAGGGGCCCAATTTTTTTTAAACCACGTCCAACACCTTTTTCCAAGGGAGAAATTTTTTCTCAGGGGGCAAAGCCCCCCTGCGCCCTCCTAATTACGGACCTGATAGCCACACAAAATAAGGCACACAATAGCCTGCGGTTACAAACTGCCTGAAAGAACTTATGGCTATTTAGTCTCTACAAAATAATAATGCGGTAATTTTATTCAAATGTGTTTGTTTGTTTTGCTAAGCGTGCATCGCCAAGTACAAAGTCCGGTGTTAGGTTTCAGCTTCAAACCGATAGCCTCCACCTGAGTCAGGGTGCGAAGAGTACTTGCCAATTTTCTTTCCTCAATTTGTTGCCCATTCAGCGGCTGAACAATAAACATGTTACCTAAATGAATTTTGTAAGAAAATCTTGCGCTCCTCCACAGGCTTGCTTGCATACCATCTGTCTTCTCAAAATAACCGCTACTGGATACGCCAGTAGGTGAAAACGAAAAGGTGTTCCTTCAAGATGCCTCCATTTTAGCCCTATAGGCTTTGCTGCTAAACAGACGTTATGAAGTGCGTTGTCGTCTAGCGTAATTAATCTTGCGATACATACTCAAAAAAGAGTATATCCCTTATTTGCACTTGTTTCTAAGGCCATCGGCGAGGACTGTGTTGACAATAATAGAAACCCAGAAGCAGTGGCGTGCAGAGGGGGGCCAACCGGGGCGACGGCCCCGGGCATCCAAGGCATAGGGCATCCAAAGAGTGAAATTATAAAAAGTAAAATGCTGTAACTAGATGATTTTTCCTATTGTAAGGCTACTAACACATGCTACATGAATTTAATTTTTCAAAACTTGTTTTTTGTCAACACTAGTTCTTATGTCTTCAAATGCCAGTAATTCTCACAATCTTCAATACCAGGCAAGGGCGTAACGAGTGGGAGGGAAGGGGACACGATTCCCCGGTCGCCAAATCACTGTGGGAGGCGCCGAAAAGTCCCAAAAATGTCACAAATACTTTCTTCGCTACTGCACATTTGCTTCCGAAAGATCTGAAGTTCAAACAGGGGGCGCCAAACTAGTTTCTTGCCTCGGGCGCCATTTAACCCCGGTACGTCCCTGATACCAGGGACCTATATTCTAGGTGTGCGGCGCACACCCAATCAAACTGATAGTGACGTGATTTTTTCCATACCGTGCGATCAAGGGAAAAACGCAGAAAAGCATTGAAAGATATAATTTTGGACGTTTAATTGATTTTCTGAGTCAAATTTCAAAACTGTCCTGTTTCAACTTTCTTGATCTAACTGAGTTTTTGATGCATCACTAGTTTCCCGTTTCGTTTTTTGATGTGGCCACGCTGAGTGTGCGCTAATAAAGCCGCACACCTGTTCTTGTATTTTGTGCATCATTTCGAGCTTCTCCATTAAATTGACAGTTCAGGCGGATTGACCACAACGGAAGAAACATAATTGGTAACGATTTTTTTGTTTTTTATAAGTTTCCATTGCCCTCAACTGTTTCACTGCTGCTCTGGCGTCCTTGTCTGCCTCCCAGTATTTGTAAATACAACAGCCACATAATAAAAAACGGAAGTTTTCTTGCGTACTTTATGCACATTCTCAATTCTTGTGTAGTTACCAAGTTTCAAAGTGTCAACGCTGGGTGTTCGCCATACCAGCTGCATACCTTCTCTGCTGGACTGCTATTCGTCGAGACATTCGCGCAGCCTGATGTTTTTGCACTTGTGAAATGCCCTGTCGCAGCGTTGGGTTTGTTTTACTCCACTGTTTTAATGCGCAGCCTTATATTTTTGCAGTTGTGAACTGCGATGACGTAGCACTGAGTGTGTTCTACTCATTCGGGGGCAGTGCCCCCCAAATTGTGTTGTGCCCAGAGAAGTTTGTTTCAAATATTTAATAAAAACAAAAAGTCTTGTCCCCCTAAAATGCATTTTGCCCCTCCATTCCTTAAAACCTAGCTACAGGGCTAATTCTACTCCACTGCAGTCCCGTCGCCACGGGGGCTTTTGGGGGCTTAGCCCCTCCAAACAAAACTCCAAGCCCCCCGAAATTAAATTATGAAGCACAATAAATCGGTGGACTTTTTATCAAATTTTAGAATGCAAAGCCCCCCTGAACAAACGTAAAGCCACCCTATTGAAAACCTTCTGGCGACGGTTCTGCTCTATTGTTTTAACGCGTTGCTGGATATTTTTGCAGTTATGAACTGCTCTGTCTTAGAATTGAGTGCTTGTTTCACTCCTGTCTCCAACGTGGAGCGCTGATGTTTTATGTTCATTGCAGTGACGCATTGTGCAACAACGAGTAAGGAGAGTGCGTGTTGAACAATATGCATGCTGTGTCAACAAACTTCGCCAAAACGTTGGTTTGCAAACGTGAATATGACGTCAAATTGTGACGTCAAGAACAGCGCATATCCAGCAACAATGACCACCATACGGCAGTGCTCAATACTAGAATTTGGTAAGGGGACATATAATCAAGCAGTCGCCCCGGGCATCACCAGACAGGGTTGCCAGATTGGCCGTTTTGGGGCCAAATTTCGGAAATTTGGCCGTATTTCAAGTTGGTTGGCCGTACGATTTTTGGCTGGCAGTTTGGCGTTTTTTTGGCCGTTTTGTAAACGTCATTTGGCCGAAAATTTTTTGTGTTGGCCGTTTTTGAAAATTTGTGTATATTTTAAGGCTAGTAAACTGTCAACAGCAACACCTTTTTTGAAAGTCTGGTCTCCAGTGTGTGCATTTCGCCCTGTGTAGTGAATTATAAGTAAAGCGAGGCAGTGTGAGTGTGCGATTGTGCTTGCCGCGTTGTACAGACCTTCCACTCTGCAGACCTAGCCGTTGTGCGTGTGCGTATACTTGTTTAACGGTGCTGTATGGCTTGTAACAGACCATAGGGTAGGGTTGGTATGGCTTGTGACAATCCATATGGTTGATATCGCGTGTAACCAAACATACTCTTCATACTGTTATCCTAACACTGCTAACTGCCTGTGCTACAAATGTGTTCACAGTTCTTTTTATGTTGCCATTATATGTCTTCAACAAACTCTGTGCTAAGTGCCATATGGTGCTTACACTTGGGCAAATTAAGTTAACCTTTGGAAATTTAGTGTTTCTTAATTTCCGAATGATCTTGGAAACATGCCATGCTTTTTTTTAATTGTGAGATTTTGTAGCGACACACAACTATTTTCTACCGAGCTAGCTGTATGACCACAATTCCTGTGTTTTTTATGAAGTGGCCATTCGTTTAGGACCTATGTTCAATCAAAATGGCTTACTGAGCCAAAAAGTATGCCACTATCTTGACCTGGGCCGCACATTGAAAGACATATGAAGAGGTCCTCACATTTACTGGCTTACTTTGATCTTAGCAAGCTAAATTCAGCTTAACCTTAATGCACTGAAAGCGTTCGAATCCAATTGCAATGGTAACAGACATGAGTGGCTCTGAAAACTACCTGCATCAAAAATGTCAAGTTCAAAATTATCAAAACAAAGACAGGTTGTCAGTATGTTCTGGAGCAGCGTTTCTCAAAGTGGGCGGAATCGCCCCCTTAGGGGCGATTTTGAATGGCAAGGGGGCGAAAACGCCAAAGGAGGCGACAGGGGGGCGAAACAACATAAAGCGGGCGAAAATGCTCAACCACTAATCGATCACTGAGTAAACTTCAGTAGCCTAATATTATTACTTGTTAGTTTCTTGCAAATTTTGGAGGTTGTTGCTACAGTAATTTAGCTGTATTTTTACTCTGGATCGTCTATGTGCCCGGTTACAGCGTGGATTTTTCAAGGCTGCGGAGCCGTAATAAAAATGACACACCTCCGGCTTCGCCTCCGGAGCTGTTGGTTTCCATGAGTGTGGCTCTGGCTCCGGAGCTCTCTTTTTTCACGGCTCCGGCTCTAGTTTGCGCTTCTGGTTGTTTTCACACATTAATATTTTATTGACTTGGTGTGCCTCAAGTCGAATAGAAAATGAATTAAATCAAGTGCACAAAACTACGAGAATACACCAAATCTTTTTGAGTAAGTTAATCTGGTAGTTTTTTTACAAGCAGCGCTGTTACCATGAGGAAATCAGCGAAAAAGCAACAATCACAAATTAAGACGATTTAGAGAACAGTCACTAGCAGAAACGTAACTCAAGAAAGCGGTAATATAAACAATTTCTGGAATGGCAGTCGCTGGTTTTGCCGTTAATACCTGAGGACCTTTTGTTGTTTCTTACGACCAGAGTCAAGAAAATGGCTGTTTGGAAAACTACATTTGTGTCAGAGCATTTAAAAGCAGACCAGTCCCGATTGACCAAGTGTTTTACACTCGTTGCATGCTTTACGTGTTGCAGCCTTGGCGATTCCAGCTAACAGGGTTGCTCGGACAAACCACGCAAAGAGTGCAAAACACATAGTCGACTCTCATGTGCTCTTTAAAAACACACACACATTTGCATTAACACAAATGCGAAGATGAGTTTGAAAGCCCTTTTTCAAAGAAATAGTATGAGAAGAAATTCACATTTGACTTTTTAAAAGTAGCTGAAAACTTCTGATTTCTTGTCTTTTGCACTCAAAATAAGCATTGATGAATCAAAAGTAAAGCACAATTTAACACGCAAAGTTTAGGAGAAAATAAGACTGATGNTTACCGTGCTGAAAACAGATTTTTTCCACAGATGACAACTTCAAGAAAAGTCCAGATTTGTTTACATTGATTTTTATAACCTCCTGANAACGTACTGCTATGNAAAGCAGTGCTAGTTTGCTACCAATTTATAACTTTCATGTTACGCTACTGCTTGTAAACGTAATGTTTCCCAGTGAACTTTGCCAGTGATCCGGGAAAACTTATTGCGAATAAGCCTAATGGTTTCTAATAAAAATTCCTACTTTACAATGGCGTGCCGTGCATTTTACGCTTAAATATACAATCTTGATCATACTCCCTGCTAACAGCATGACTACGCAGCTACAAAAGCTTTGGATATTTTATTATATACCTATTCATTATATCTCAGTTCTTTGTAGATCGCTACAACTACTACAGACCCAGTTTGATCGTTCTGACTAGAAAGTAAGAGATGCTCTGGTAGTTACGTTTTTTTTTTACTTCTACAACAGTGGTTCACAACCATTTCGCTGAAAGGGGCCAAATCCAGACCTACAATTTTGTCAGAGGGCCGCACTAAAAAATTTTTCCGCAAGTCGATTGACACATTGACACATTTTGTTTTACTGCACTAACCAAATCTGTTACACAAAATATTAGAGGTATTACTGAAAGACACTGCCAAACGAAAGGAATCTTTTCCCAGGAAGGAACCAGACACTAAGCTTTTACAGAATATACATTTCGCCTACGAAGTAGGCGTCATCAACTCTTATTCAAATAGAATCTGTTACAGAAAGATTGCTAAAAGCCGCTAAGGATGTTTGGGAGCTGCATGCGGCTCTTAGAACAGTGTTTGAGAACCATTGTTCAACCAAGAACACCACGCCTGCCAGCTATGATGTCACAGCCTTAGCGCTTATAAAGCAAAGAAACATCAAAAGCTTGCAGATCCATTGTTGCGGTCTGGTGTCTCGTAATAATCTCGCTATAAAGAGCACACGTAAGTCTATTTGGCAAAACCGTTAGTATCTAGGAAGGGACCCGGAGCCGGAGCTACCTCTCAAATGGCCATAGCTCCAGCTCCGGTCCAAAATTTTAAACTGAGCTCCGGCTCCTTCTAATTTTTAATTTGAACTCCGGCTCCGGGCAAAATGCCCAGCTCCGGAGCTCCGGCTCAGTAGCCCTGGATTACGAGGTATTTTCACAAGAATTCTGAACGTAATAGTAGCGTCGTAACACAATTGCTTAGTTCAGCTATTTAATGGCTTGGTTCAGCTATTTAATACGTTCTTTAAATAAAATTCTTTGATTGACTGCGTTGTTTTTGCTTTATCAGGCTTGGGGGGCGCAAACGACGTGTCGAGAGTGAAAAGGGGGCGATGGAATAAAAAAGTTAGAGAAACACTGTTCTGGAGGCTACTTTTACTACAGCGTAAACCTAAACCGGGCTGCACAAAATCCTTTACTAGGCCGCATTGCAGCCGAGGGTTGGGTATAAGTGGTTTGGAAGTAGGCCTAATGTGTCTTGTTATTGTAGGAGTGGCCAACCAGTCACAGACCAAAGAGCCACATTTCTTATTGTGTTACAGCGAAGAGCCACATCATGTACATTGAACATGATCACTCTTGAACATAACCCCATCTCTTCCTCACTCACATACATACTATAGCTTAGCTAGTTTTATTGTAAAGTAATCATTCGATATGGTCGACAGAGAAGGGCTTTATACTGTTCTACAAAAATCGGCTGTCCATCTACCAGGGGCGTAACGAGGTTAGATGGCGCCCGGGGCAAGAAACAAGTTTGGCCCTCCCATGTTCCAACCTACGGTTTTTCGGAAGCAAATTTAATGTATTCAAGAAAGTACTTGTGACATAGTTAGGACTTCCCTTGCCCCCGCAGTCATTCGGCGCTCCCTTCCGTAATTTGGCGCTCCCTTAGTGATTCAGCGCCCCGGGGAATTGTGCTCCCCTCCTCCCCTCATTACGCCCCTGCCATCTAGACCAGTACTTCTTAACCTTTTTCGGTTTCGTTCACCCCTACCATCGATTGCTGCATTCCCATTCAACCTGGTATGAATGCATCGCCGATGTGACAATAATCATAGTACATCAAATGTTTAATGCATCATTAGAGGCATAGACGCATTTACTTGCACCACAAAACGTTTTTTCTGAAGTGATAAGTAGCTGACTGTTATAGACATAACGTTACAACGCTTGAAGTTCACCATTTGATTCACGATTGCTGACATGTGTTACGTAGAAAACATAATAAATGCACGTTTCCCGAAGATAAACAAAATTAGGAATAGAAACTTCACTCACTCCTGTTCTTTCGTTCACCCGAAGAAAAATTTCATTCAACCGGTTAAGAAGTCAGTGATCTGGACTTAGACTTTTAAGGTCGTTGCATGAACATATGAAAGAATGCAGCTCATTAAAGGCGTTATGTCCACTTCATCAGCGCTGAAAAGTGGAGTAAGGAGCAATGTGTAGCATCGCTTTTGGGTTTGTGGGACACGATTTGCTCATTTCTGGTTTAAATACTTTGAAGAACCTAATTCTTTTCCTTGTGATGGATGCGAGGAGGTTTGCATTACCGAAAATCGAGAAGCGTAGTAAAAACAACCAACACTTGCCTCTGATTCGTACTACTGCTTCAAGCACCGCGCTTTCCCGATACAAAGCGAAACCAGAAATAAGACCAAGCTTAATTTTTCACAAGTATCGTGACACAAGCCTAATCCTCAAAGTAAGCTCTAAGAAATCTTACCGGCCTGACAAAAGAAACAGGCAACTTTTAGTGTAAATAGAGTTTATAAAATAGTTGTGAAAGCAGTTTTTCGGTAAATTGCGTTGTATTGCGAGTAAATCTGCGGTCTGTTTTACCAAACACGAGAAAGCACGACTTTCTCTGAAAAGAAGCCTTTGTGCGTCATTTTAGTGACAAAAATATTGCACTCTCTGTCTAAATTTTGCGGCTAAATCCGAGTGGCATAAATTGTGGTGCATCTATTGCCACGAGTCAGTGCGGAACAGTCAAACAATGGGCTCTCACCCCGAGGTAATGGTCATCAAGCTGCTAGGAATGAATCGACTGTTCGGAGAAATTGTGGAGCGCAGTGTTATACAAACATAACGTTGCGTATCGTCCAATCACGTTGGTGCAACGGTAAAAAATTCAGGTACTTTTGCGTGACCTTTTCGGGAAATCCCGCCAGATTGAGTTTCCGAGCATACTTTTGGTTAAACATTATTAAAACTATAGTTCAGACATACGGACAATGGTTTCACCGACTTTTAGGTAATTCATATTTTATGGTCTTTCATCAATGTTTTAGTCTGAGTTTTATTACTTTTTGGTTGCATCACTGTCGCTTATCACTTAACACTAGGCCAAGGGCTGGTCAAAAGTGATGTTCCAATCTCCAGTTGTTGTGTAAGGTGTTCATTATGACTGCCTTGTCGTTCCGTTGATTATAATCAAGCGTGCGGTGTGAACGCCTTCAGCGCATACTTCTCGTTTCGCGGCTGTTACCCTCGTGTTTGATGGTCATTCGTGGTCAAACATGACACCAATCACTGGTTTATTGAAAGATTGCCGTTTACGCGTGGCTTTCAGGTCTCAAAGTACAGTAGAAGTACCAGTGGCGCACGCAGAAAAGTTTCATGGGGGCCGTTCATTCAGTGACACATGGTGGTCATTTTTATTTGGTGTGGGCTGTTTGTGACGTCACAATTTGACGTTATAATCGTGTTTCCAAACCAACATTTTCGCGAAGTTTGTTGACGCAGTGCATATTCTTCTACACGCAATCTCGTTATTTTATGTGTCATTGCACTGAATACAAACTATCAGCGCTGCAAGTTAGGATATCGCAGGAACATTCACTCAAAGCTACGACACAGCAGTTCATCACTGAAAAAGTATCAAGCTGCGCGTTAAAACAGGGGAGTAAAACACAGTCATCACTACGTCAGAGCAATTTACAACTGCAAAATCAGGCTGCGCTAATGTCTCACAGAATAAGAGCAGTCGAGCATAGGTGTGCGGCTGGACTGGCTGGCGCACATCCCGGTTTGAAAGATCGAATCTTGCTAAACTGCACAAGAATTGAGAATGCGCACAAAGTTCGCAAGAAAACTTTCGTTTTTCTATTATGTATAGAAGTCCAGCAAAATTTTAGTTTTCTTTTTTACCTGCTGGGACACTATCAAATGCCTGAATGCTTTTATGTTAACAACTGCTGTTTTTGATCTCATGCGACAGTTTTATCATGTTACAGAAATTGGTAATGTAACCAATGCGGTCAGAGCATGCCCTGATCAGCTATAATAGCAGACAAAATAAAGATAATTCTTTGGGATAAAGTGAACCATCGCGGAACAACAATCTTAAACATGCGTAGTGGACGAAAGGTCTGCAAAAAGCGGTGAGAATGTTCCTGGATGCAGACGATCACCCAGATTCCCACCAAAACCTAAATATTACTTTTTGGCCCAATTACAATGTTCCTTGACATTTCCTTACAAATTCATACTGTGGTATTTGCATTAAGTCGACAAATTAACAAGCAAAAAGTATGCGAAAACAATTGATCTCCTTTGCGCAGGTAATAAAGTTTTTGTAACATATAAAACTCAAGGGGGTTTTACCCCAAACCCCCCTTTGCATACGCACTTGAGAAGAAGCACTCTGCGCTGTCCCCATTCGCCTCCGCAGATACGTAGCAGGCGCAAAGTTGGGCCTTCATTTGTGGACAGGTGATGGAGAGACTGTTGAAAGGTATTCGAACGCACCCCTTTGACTAAGGTCGGGACAAAGTCCTTTGTCACGCGACAACTGACACGAAATGGTACAGAAACGACGCGGTGTGGCTTAATGACAAAAAAGAAACCTTTGGTAGAACCAGGAGGTTAAAGACGCCATTCAAGCAAAGAAAGTAGCCCACAAGGCCTGATTTCAGAAAACATCTTAACCTTTTTGCATTCATGCTGCAAGCAATACACTGCAGCAGGTCGAGACGTTCAAGTAGCTTGGGGTGGTATTCACGAATGGCGCAAGGTAGAACAAGGAAATTGATGCACGGATTGTGAAAGCAACTGCAGTTCTGCGTGAGCTTTATCGCTCCATGATCACAAAACGCGAGCTTTGAAACACCGCAAAGCTGTCATTCTGTAAATCGGTTCCGATCCTCACCTATGGTCATGAATTTTGTGTGATGACTGAAAGAGTGCTTCTCACGCAGAGTTACACCAAGTAAACTATTTAAAGTACAATTACTCCTAATATTTTTCAATTACATTGCATAAAATCAATTATATTTATTACAATAAGTAATAACACTCTACTCTTAGGCTTGAAATAAAGTTAACTCACAATTACAAAATTTTTTTCTGATACAGTAAGAAAATGAAAACATTACTATGTTATTGTCAAATGTGATAAAATCAGATATTGCTTTAGTTGAAAATTTGAAATTTTTTACAATTGTTGCAGTGAGCCGCAATATTGGTTGAAAAGTTTTTAAACGCTTGAACAATAATCTGGAAGTCATTCAAAAGTGGTTGTAGGAGAGCATTTTTTGATTATTCCATTTTAAAATGCTGTAATTTGGGCAATATATTGTAATTTTCTAGGATTATTGCTTTCGACGGGATTAACAACGATTGAACAAATAAACACACAACAAAATTTACTTTACCGCACCTAACATTGACCCAACTAACTACCTTACTCAAAATTTAACTAAACATTACCTAATGCAAGATCGTGCAAGATGGAAATGCAGTCGTATTCCCAACACCTTACAAACTTGCGAAAAATTGGAGAAATGTTGGTAAAATTGGGCAATTTTTTTGAAGAATTAAAAAAGTCACCTTATAATTCTAAAAGATGAACATATTTACCACATTAAAAAAAAATGATTCCAGTGGTGATATATTTGTGATCCAGTACAGTGACTATAAAAGTTTGATTGCAACCAGGGGTAGGGGAGGTGAACGAGACTGTCGTCTCGGGCCCTCCTTATTTCAGAGATGCCGTGGGGCTCCTCTTTGAGAGTTTCGCACTTAGTTTTTCCATTGTGTTGAATTTAGTTCATAAATTGCAATGTGAAACATATTTAATTCTTTTATTCACCTAGTCAAACACTTACTTTTCGCAGTGGAGATGTTTAAGGGCCTCTTCCTGATAGTCTACCTTGGGCCTTCAAATTCTGAAATTCAACCCTGATTGCAACCCTTTTTTGCTGTTGGCGACTGAACAAATATTCAACTTGATCTTGTACATACCCTTGTGATAGTTGTGTGTGTGACCCTTTAAGGCTTGAGCCCTATTCCTGTTTATCGTGTTGGAAGACACTAATGTCAACTTTTGTCGTTTTTACTCATTGATGGTAAATTGGTTCTTTCTTTTCTCAGGCGAAAATCACAAAATTCGGGCAAAAATTTTTCGCACACACACCTAAACATTTTTGTGTCCCTACGGCTATGCCCTCACAGAAAGTAAGCACTGCTTCAAAACTACACAGTAAAAATCTCCCGAAAAGCAAGGACCAAATGTAACAACTTTCTGTGCATAACGCACAGCACAAAACATGCTGTATCTTTGTTATATCTTATCCTTGCATAGAGCACGGTAGATAGTGTACTTTTACACTGCAGCGATTGGGATGTTGCAGCCACATCTTACCTCTTTTTAAACTGTCCACGTTAGCGTTTTGTTAGTGGCCGCGGAACTCTGCAGCGAAGGCTATCTCGCTCCATGTGCTGTAAGCGTTTTGTGGATCTTCCATTATCGCAAAGCATTTTCACTGACTCATGCATTAACTGTGACTGTCGAAATATCGCGTCATGTCATAGCGCGTGGTCTTCGCTACTTAGTGCTTATCGGTCAGTCAGTCGGTCACCAGCGTGTATATTCATTCTATCTCACGATAGTGCTGTGCGCCGACAAGCTCTGTGCATTTTTCTCGCGAACAAAACTACAGCAGTTCACAAGGCAGTAACACTGGTTTTGCTTATGCGTTGATCGAACTCGGTGAAGTTGTTGGAAGCAAATTGTACGATATGAAAATATTTTGCAAATTNCAATTACACAAGAAGAAAAAGTCTCAATGACAATTACGTCAACATGTGTACTTAAGGTTGCCAGACGTCCTTGAGCGCCAAGGACTTTTCTTGAATTTGCTATCAAAACTGGCTATGTCTTAAATCCTTGAAAAACATTTTGTTGTCCTTGAGTATTTTCCGGCATCCTTGAAAGTTCGTGCACAGTTGTACAAATTGTCCATTATTGTACTTTTGATTACACTGAACATTCAAGAATCAAGATTAAACAATGTATTTGAACAGAATAACGTGTAAATTTGTTCCATCTAAACCAGGGGTTCTCAACCTTTTCCCGTTAAGTACCCCGAGTCATAAAACAATCAAATGGAACCCCCAGGTTAACTGGCAAAACCGTGGATTTCACATTGTTGCATCACAACAACGCAAGGTCAGGAAAAATCTACACGGAGTTTTCAATCGGCACGCATTTTCCTCTAGCATAGGATATGAAAAATATGTGAAAACACAACTGCCATCCAAGTACCCCTGGAAATCTTGCCGTGAACCCCTGGGGGGTTCGCGAACCCCAGGTTGAGAACCACTGATTTAAACAGTTGTAGTAAAAAGTACCCATTGTTATTCAACAATGTTTGATTGAAAAAATGTGCTACACCATTATATCTAAAAAGTATTCAAAGTAGGCATGAAATGAAATTTTAATAATCACAAAACGACAAAATGTCTTTGAAAAAATTTCAAGCAATCTGTCAACCCTAGTACTTTTGCATTCAATCACAGTTGTAATTGATCCAAGTCTGATCTCAATTCCAAGCGTCAGAGATGGATTTTTTGCGAAAAGTTCGCATGCAGCGTGCTATTTCGCGACGAAGTGCTCAGCTGTGAAATTCATGGCGAGTCCTGTTTTCTACGCCCACGATAAAGCGGGTCGGAGTTCGACCAAAGACCAAATAGGGTGTTTAGCCTACATCTCCGAGCTGGCTTGGTCTCGTTTTGGTATGAGAGCCAGCAGAGGCTGCCGAGCTATTATAATTGCTGAAAAACAATCTTGCAGGACCTCCTAGGGCTGCTGCGCAGACGATCCTCCCGAGGGGAAAGGCGGCTGTGAGAAACGTGAGTGATATTTCATGTTAATTTCATAGTCGGGTGCCTCATAGCTCAACATCGTTTCAGATTGACTGTCGGCATGCAAAGCTGAGTAATGTATTTTGCAGCCTTCGTAACCGTCCGATACCTTGCAGTCCCAGTCAGGGATGCCGGAACAGAGGTAGGGCATGGGGAGCAGTAAAAGAGTTGAGGGCAATGGAAACTTGTAAAAACAAAAAAAATCTTTACCAATTATGCTTGTTTTTGCGCAGTAACAACGTTAACCTCAAAAATAATAGCAGAAATTATAGAAAACTATTCTCAATTTTATGGGTGCGCGAATAGCTGCAATAAATTTGTTTCAAGTCGATCTTGATAAACCATAAATTACCTATGTTATGAAGAGGTACCTCCGCCCCCGTTGTCCCCCTTTTAAAAGGGCATGGGAATACCCCGTCATTTCACCGCTCTCTGGCGTTCCTGGAATTACCTATGACGCTGTTATTTGAGGGCACCTGTGCCCCCATTCCCCCCCTTTCAAAGGACAGGGATGCAGTGCTCCCTTCATTCATCCCCGTTCCGGCGTCCTTGGTCCCAGTGCTGCATAACTTTACTCCTACGGTTTTAGAAGGGCGTGCTGCACATGTTCTAACAGCCTACGACTTCAGTCCGTGGATGAGCGAAGCTGAAACTGTTTTCGTTTACAAAACACTTTCCACATTGTCGATAAATGATGCTGCCTGTGGTCCAACCTGGGTTGATCAGTAAAACAATTTAACGGGATTAGCGGATTGCCATCAAAAACACATCAGCTTTTGCTTGTCAGCACTGATAAATTCCGAATGCAAAATGTGAGTTTCGTTCAATTGTTACAGAAAAATGTGTCTTGTGACGTTTCCATCACAGTCGGTACTTATCAGCCGTGAGCATATTACACCACGGTGTGCGGCAGTGCAATTACACAATGGTATGTGTAAACCGCCGTCGCCGTCCACTGCTTAGATCAGCACAATGAGGCCTTCCGCTACTACGTTTGAAGACTCAGGCTCCACAGCAGAAGCAGCAGGCCTGCGAAGTGGGGCAATGTCACTACACAACGACTTGTATAAACCAGCGTCCCCGTCAATTGCCTCAATTAGCAGAATCAAACAATCGGTTACAACATTCGAAGACAATAACTCCTTGGCAGAAACAGCTGGCCTGCGAAGTGCGACAATGTCATTGCACAACGACTTGTACAAACCGGCGTCGCCGTCTATTGGTTCGATCAGCAGAATTAGACAATCTGCTACAACGTTTGAAGACAATGGGTCCATGGCAGAAAATGTAAGCGTTTCGTTTGACCTTCCGGAAATTATTCCAAACGAGCCAGAACCCCAGTTGGAAAGGAACACCGAAGAGTTTGAGCCACCCAATGGAGGCTGGGGTTGGGTTGTCACTTTTGCAGCGTTCGTGATCAATGTCGTCCTTATTGGCTCCCACAACTGTTTCGGTCTTCTGTACCTCGACCTCGTTGACGAATTTGATGGTGGACTTTCAAAAACTGGTAAGATTTCAGTGTTGTACGTACTCGTTTTTGTGTTCATATTTTTGCAATGCGCAGACACGCGCGGTGCACTCTCCCCGTACGCAAGGAACAATAATTATATGACTTTAAACCGGATTAGTTGTTTGATATTTCATCGTTATCTTGCCTCCAGCATCTATTGAAAGGAGTTCTTCCACAGCAAAAAAGGATCCGCTTGAATCAGCCACAAAAAACACCCACCTAAGTCAATCACGTAATTTTTTCCCAGTCAATGGCACTCTACTTGGTATTTTTCTTCTTTACATCGGAATTGAGTCAAGCTAATGGGGAACATACAATTACAATTCGTACGAAAAAAACTACATGGAAGTACGCATTTGGAATACTGTGTTACAAACCACAAACATAAACTTTGCAAAGCTCTTGTGTTGCTCTAACCAACAATTACCAACTTTAAAATCTAAACTTTCTCTTCTGACATTTGATTTTGCTAAAGATTAGGTTACGTCTTGATATCTTGATAGCATCTATAGGTTGTTAACATCTATTACAAGTTGATACGCCAAATTCCAGCTTTTCAGGAGGCTACTCTTTCTTCTCAACCCTATTTATACTAATTATAAAAAACGCATTTTTACTAGATTTTCTTCTAGTTTTGGAGTCAATCACAAAACAAAAATATAATCAAAATATCAATTTCCTAAAGTTGGGAAATGTTTTGTCATTTGTAGTCCCTAATGTAAACTACTACGTCGGCGAATTTCCCACATATGAGAGTCTGAGCCTCTTTATACCAACACAAAACATTTGCATGGAATTGATAAAGCATCCACCTTAGACTGAAAAACCAACGTGACCTGTCAGTTTCAATTCGTGGTTTTCGTAGACTCGTATACAATGCACAAAGCGAAGCCTATAAGCGGCTTACCGTTTGGATGGTGTTCACGCCGCAGATTTTGCTCGCAAAAAAGTTTACATTTTTAAGGATCCTGGCTTAAGTGAGAAAAGGTAATATTTGTAACAATCTAACGTCATTCGTTTCAAGTTAGCATAGCTGCAGTGACGAGCGTAGATGTGTCGATGGGCCTTAATTCTGTGTATCTGCCGCTTAAATAGCTGTTCAAGAATGTTTACAGGTTACCAGAAAATACATATTTGTGTGAGTAATTTACTGGCCCATAACAGTCCTTGTAGGTCAGTGGAACTCAAAGCAATTTTTTTCGCCAACGCATATACCGGTACATCAGTGGCGTAACTGACGGAGGGCAGGGGTGCGATCCGTCCCCCTGGCAAGCGAAATCTAAACACCGGGCCTCCACTTACCCTATATTTCGGTATTCAGTATTCTTTAGAGATTGTGACTTTCTATGTTTTTTGAAGTGTTTTCCGAAATTTCAGGTCTTAGTATAACCACCCACACCCGGATTCACTATCATTTCTCAACTTTTTTCCAAGTGTTGGTTGGTGGTAGCCGGTGGGGCCCCTTCAGCTAAATTTCCACCACCCTGGCTCAAACCTCTAGTTAGGCCACTGCCGGTGATGGGCAATCATACTGCATTCCTGCGCCACTTTTAACTCTCGCAACCGCCTTTGCTATCCATTTCTTCGATCATAATGCACCTTAGTGGAATATAGTGCGTTTACGCACACTGTTTGCCCAAGTTCATCGACTTTTTAATATTCGGGGACGTACACTTTAACAACAATCCCTGTCCGACTTTTCAGAAAATTTACCTGTGTTCCAAGATTCCCGATTGATTATTTCCTGTTGCAAAAGCTTAGCGCTGGCTGCTGCCACTGACTTTAACCAAGTTGTCTGCACTCTTCGGTGTAACAGGACCATCGCTTTTGGCTACACGGGCCATCTTTGGCGTGCGAAGACCATTTTCAGGAAACGGTCAAGAAACATCTATGTTGGCTTAGCGGGCCAAGGCTGGCCCATCACTGGCCGATGCAGCCAGAAATTGTTTATTATGCATCTTCTGATAACTTTTCACCATAGGTCTACGCAGGCCCGTAATCAGGGGACTCAGGGGTCTTCGCCCGTCCTGCAAAATTTTTCGCCCTTGGCAAAAAGTGTTGGATAAAGTTTGAAACTATTAGACATAGTTTAAAAAATTTGGGCCCCTCTCAAAAAACTCTTCACCTTGGTGTTCCAAGCTGGTTACGGGCCTGGTTGTACGTACGTATGAAGCCAATCATTTTGAAGATAGTGCAAAGAAATATACACACAGATTTTATAACTTTCAAGAGTTTAAGAAACAACTTCAGGAGTATTTGATCAATAAAAAGATCTGTGTGTTGCTAGAGTGACAGTAGGGCGAATATGTGCCTTAATTGACTAAAAATTTAATGCGTGAATATACTCCTGCAGAAGAGTTCCTTTTGAACATCACATAATTAAGCGAACCGTAACGTATGGCATGACAGTGTATAAAATCCTCTGCGCCGGCACTGAGCTTCATACCTGGCAATCAGAACATAGCACATGCAACGTGGGAAGTTTCTTAAATCCCTGTCACCCTAACTTTCAGTGGCTGATGCCCATTGCAGCTGGAAGTTGTGGGCATTAGGCTGTGAATCGTTTTTTTCCAAAGCGAGCCCTGGGTTAGCATAACTGAGTTACCCAGTCGCCAGAAGACCACACTTCGCATCCCCGCAGAGCCCAAGGAAAGGTATAGCCAGTACGGTGGGGCTATAGGTTCAGCTGCAGAGGCTGCCAGAATGGAGAAGTATTTTCCACCTACCTATCGGTTCCCCATCATACCCGACTGATTTCCTTGCATAGTTGAATAGCTTAACTAGCCCCTTTTTGTGAATCGTAAATGGGCTACGTATTTCTATCATCATGCAGACTTCAACTACTAATTTGTTGGGGGGAGGCAAATAGGCCCCCCTCGAGTTGTTTCGCGCGTAAATTTTCCTCATTTTTGGTGAAAAGTTTATTACCTGCTCATATAATATTTTTCGAAGCACATCATAATTAAGTATTCTACTTTCAAAGGCCCCCCAACAGCAAGTTATGTGTAAGTGCTCTGCTTTCAACAGGGCCCCAACAGCAACTGCAATGTGTAGGCCAGGGGTGGGGAAACTTTTGTAAGTCGAAGGCCGCTTTTCAAATCACTGGGAACCACTTAGGCCGCAACTTAAAACAGCAGTACACACAGACAAACTTCTCATGCATACAACTTAAAAATACACAAATGCAATTTTACAGCATTTAATGACGACAGTGAGGCTGTTTCCCATAAGCTAATGATGCGAACTTTGGTTCCAACATCGTTGATTTTAAGATTCGTTGGTCTTCCAAGTGAACATCTGTTATCTGAGATCTTAAGCGATTCTTGATTTGTGTCATGTATGAGAATGCTGATTCACAGCAGTAGGTTGTACTAAAGAATGATAACATTTGTCGAGCGTGCTGACGCAGGCGTGGATATTCTACAGCATTTTTCGATATTTCAATCGGATCCTTCTTGGCGTTGAATAAAGATTTCAGAATGCCATCTTCTGATAGCTCTATTAACTCCATTTGGAAACGATCGGGCACCTGGTTGACATCCACCAGGTGTGGTTGATATGCTAGTTGCAAGTTGAGATTGTGCTTTTCAAAATCTTTGAATCTGTCATTGTATTCTTCAATCACCGAGTCTAGAATCAATATGTATTCCTTCACGTTGCGCAATCTGCCTGCTACGTTTGCCAGTTGAGGAACGTTCTCAGCTGAAATATGCGGTCGGCTGAGGACAGATTTTAATAAAGTCATTTTTTTCGAAATGCCTGGATTTTTTGCCACATGTCATATATAAATTTCGTTTCACCCTGCAGAGAAACATTGAGCTGATTTTGCTTCGACATTACATCGCACCAAAAAGTAGCATTTCTGCAAAAATTTTGTTCTGACAA
>JGI24021J15306_10001744_pt1 | contig 22103 bp, 13 predicted proteins | sample Ectturendosymbi1_FD_15306 | JGI IMG/M metagenome (IMG submission 15306) | reverse complement strand
TTGCAGTTCAAAGCGAGTCCAGTATTGACGTCGTTTATAGCGTCGACACAGAACGTGGTACTTGCTCTTGCCACTCAGGTGCAACAGGCAATATGTGTAAACACTTGAAAAGTGTTTTAATCCATAATCACATACAGAGTGACCTGTTGTACCGAGGCTCGCCCGAGGAAAGAAGATGATACGCGATCATTACAGCTGGGCTTGAAAAAGCTCCATCCTTAAGCTTCTTTGCTAATGCAAACAGCCCCATTGACAATGCAAGCAATGATTTCACGTGCTCAACCACATCACTTTGCGAGAATACGGATGAAGCATCCGTCAGCGGGCTTGCAAGAGAACATGAGACTGAAAATGAAGACAGAAATGATGATAATACACAAAGTGAGGTCCCAGATTATTATCAGGAAAACAAGCAACAGCTGGAAAACTTTTGCTCAACATTAAACGTAAAAATGGAGCAAATGCTACATTCACGGGAAGCAATGAACGCTCTGCAAAAGGCAAATTTCACCCTTTCTGCTATGCACTCAGGCCCTCAAATATTATCAGCATTGCATGCCTTTGGAAAAACGTCCGCTGTGTACAAGAACTTCGGACGTAAGATTAGGTGCCAGCCAACAGCCCTTTCCAGACGAAGAGCACATCAACCCAGAGGATGTGCACCATTCGCTAAAGGCAGACCGCCAAGCTGCATAAAAGCTGGACGAAAGCGAAAAAGAAATCTCGCATCAAACATAGCGATGAACCAACAAAATCCTAAAACACACGGCCATAACCACTAAAATTGAGAATATGGCTGTGTGTTTTAGCATTTTGCTAAGTTTTGCTCCTTCATTTACACCTCTTATTAAACCACTGCTCAGGTGATCTGTTTTTTTCTGAGACATTTCGGTCATTTCTTGCAGAGACATTTTGGCCATGAGGCATCTCGGACTTTGTCTCATAGCTGTATGAAAACTCCGCTGTAACAATGTTCATTAGCCTATATGACTAAATTTTTTTTGGTCATTTCAAAATAATTTTGGTCTATACGACCGAAAGAAAAACCCAGGCATGATGTATTTATTCTCAGTGCTGTTTGTTAGCGTCTGCTAAATTTGAACTTGTATATGTACAGCAGGTTTATATTCGAATACAGTGAAAACACGCTTTTTCAAAGGTGATGCATGTAATAATTATGCAGTGAATAATAATGCAAATGGTTTCACAAACGGTAGTTACTTTTTATTTTGACACAATTATCTGCTTGAAGCAGCTTCGTTGTGTCATAATAAAAATTTCAAAAAAATTGAAAGTAGGTGGTTGTGACTGGTCCCCTATTTTGCCCAGTTTAAAGGTCATGAAGAAGATAAAGATGATATTTTTTGATGTAGAAAGTGCAGTAAATATTTTCATCGCGAAAAACTATTGCAAAATATTTTTGGTCAGGAAGTTGTTACCTGCTAAACCTGCCAAGCAGTTTTTAACGTACTGCTAGAAAAATAGCTAATTGTTAACTGCGAAAATTTTACAGTTAACAGCGAGAAAATCCTGCTACAGCCCTAGCAGCAAATCAGCTAAAATGGCAACATTGTCAAACTGTCAGCATCTCAGTGCGGCTCTTTTTTTGAAGACAGACAATGCTCTTTGTTGCATCACTAAACATGTAATGCCAAAGTGTTGGTCTCAGTTTGAAAGAATGCGTGACTTCTGGACTAACGAACTTACAAAGGTTTTCAGGTACCGTTGAACCAGAAATTAAATAAAGTTCTGAAATGCAAAATTTCTCTCAAATGGCCGCTGTTGTTTCATACAAGTAACTCGTTGCTAGGTGGGCGTGGCTAGACTGGCTTCATCAATGATCTGGAACGTCATTCCGCGCTGTGATTGGCTGAAAATTCTCTTATCAAGCGAATAATGTTACATTTTGTAAATATGCCTCCCGTACCCCTTCTTTTCTATGGAGATGATCACCCCAGTTTGCCAATCTTTCCGTGTCCTTCCAGAACCTCAGACCACTTGACACACACGAGTCAGCCAAAGAACTCTTCGATTCAAGGCTCTGAACATTTCAGGNCGGATGACATCGCATCTGCAAACCGGCAGCCTTCTGTTTTGACAGCTTGGAAGACTTTCGCTGCATTGATGATATTTTCCTCCCCAAAATATACCTCCTGTCTGTCCGATGGTGTGGTAGTGACTGGGTTCAAAAAATCTTTGAAACACTGTCTACATCTGGTAAAGACGTACTCTTCATTGCTAAGGAAGACACCAATTTGGTCTTTGATGGATCTATCTGGAACAGTGGTTCTCAACCTTTCTTATCGCATACACCGCTTTAACTGTTATTCACAGATAAAATCCCCCCTTAGAAATTTAGTTTGTAAAGAACACTTTTACATCAGCACACTAAGAAGGGAAACTAAACTCTTCACAATTGATAAGCTCTTTGGCCTCTAATTTAATTACATGTTAAACAAAATTCCCCCCTTGCAAATACAAAATTCCCCCCTGGTGGGGAATTCCCCCCCGGTTGAGAACTCCTGATCTAGAAGTATGGTCTTTTGCCAAGGAGACGTTGGATGCTTTGCCGGGACACTTGATTGGCTTACTCCCAATATTCCATTCTGGACCCTTTCAAAGTGAAGGTTGCGGACTTCCACGCTTCAGCTTAGCGCGAATGCAAAGAAGATTCGGTTTTGTTCTGAATCTATGCCTTGCAGACAACTTTCTTTGCTCGAAAAGCATCTTGCAACTCTAGGTTCCACCAGGAGGTTGCCTTTTTGCCATTTATCGCCACACCAAGTCGTTTCCGTTCGCATATCCGAGCAGCAGATGAAGCTACAACTGCTTTCAACAGCCGCCACTCGACATGCTCGTCCGCTGTGAAGTTCTGGAGCTCTCGGAACGAGGACATCACGCTGTCTGCAAAGGTCTTTGTTATATGTTTTTTTCCGCCAGTGCTTCATAATTTGTATGGTAGGATTTCCCCGACCTGCACATTTGTGTAATAGGCCCAGCTGATTTTCCAGACGTAAGTTGAAGGCCACCAGGTAGTGATCAGTCGATAGTTCAGCATCCCTTTTGACGCATTGCTCCAACACCGAATGGAACAGGTCAGTTGAGACCGTGCAGAAATCAATGAGTGACCACTGACACAATGAATCTCTGCACCAGGTGTACCTGTGCAAGTCTGAGTGCTGGAAGCAAATGTTCATTATACACATTGCGTCGTTACAGCACAGTTGCAGCAGGGACCTTCGGTTATTAACGTCAGCATTACCTCGTCGGCCAATCACACCCTTCCATACCTCAACATCAGTTTCCAAAGTGTACATTGAAGTCTCCCAAAAGGATCGGGGATTCGTTAGTTTCTAACATTCAGGCGACATTAGACCTACTAGTTTTTCTAGGAATCACGGTACAGTGCATTTGAGTTTGGGGTGTAATCAAGAACAGGGGCGGTCTAACGACTTCAACATCAAGCACACACACCCTTCCACCTAGTGGTATCCACTCAACAACACAATTTGTCACCTGAGGGTATACAAGTATCAGCACTCCAGCCTGGGTAAATTGTGCTGTCTCAACAACAGAGCAGAAGAGTTTCCACCCATCGATCATCTGTACAATGTTAGAAGCACGATGCTTTGTCGTAGAGATGCCAACTACATCTGCCCAAACCAACCCTTGTAAAATTTTCCAGAATTTTTTGTTTTTGCCATAAAATAAGTATTTGAATTTTTTCTTTTCCTAATAGATATCAAGTGAGTTTGTCAGACATCACAGTGAGGAACATATTGATGAGGCAGGAACTGTTTGCTTCGTTAGTTGCTTGCTTCGTTTGAGGCTATAGCGTTCTTAGCATTGAATGGCCTATGGACAGTAGCGGTGATTTTAAAACATGTTTTGACAAATGCAACTTACAGTGTGTTTTGAAAGCACTGGAACAACAGTTGATGTATTTTGCGTTGAACAAATGGTCTAAACCTTTTGTTCTAAGATATGAGTTTTGGTATGCCGATCTACTAATTAAATATACATTTTTAGATGGTCATTTTCTGTTAAGGACGGCTATAAACCAGAAAAAGGTATATCAGACGCTCTCCTCGATGAACAACTTGAAAATTTAACTCGCACACTACTCTAACCAACAGGAATGTTACATTGTTGAGGAATAGAATGTTACCACGTATGATTTTTGACGCGCGGTTGCAAATGACTTTACTCGAATTCACCAAACTTTAATTTTTAAAATACTGCAAGCAGTGGCGTAGCAAGGGGGTTAGGCACGGGGACTCCGGGCCACAGGTGGCACATTCAGGTCGGTGGCAAGTTTTTGAGTTAAAATTTTGTTTTAAGCATTATCAACTGTTTAGTTTTTGTGCGAAGAATCGCCAGCCTAACAACCTTGGAAATGTGGTTTTGGAGTGAACAAATTGATGAAATGATTACTGAAAATCTGTATCTCATGCAGGGTGCGAAACGTCTGTGTTTGTCTTGAAATCAGGACTATTTAACATACTTATTTCGGGGACAATTGCACCGCAGTCCCTGTATTTTCCTACCCAGCGAAGACCAATCCCCACCGCCCCAGTCAAAAGGTCTTTAAACAAAAGACGGAAGTGCAGACTAGCAAACATTACTCGTCCAGTGTCGAGGTTAAAATTGCGACCCACTGAAAATCTTATTAAAAATGGCTCTGTTTGAAATCAAGGTGAGTCAAAGCTACCTTTGCACCTTTTTCTCTTATCGTTAGATCCTAAGTAACGCCCTAAAGGCACGTCATTACATCACCTGACACCCATTGGCATTGGCGACGAGCATTTCGTGGCACGTTTCATGCTATTGTTTAATTTTCAGTGGGAAATTCTTAATAAACAAGTGCCATGCTATACCCTAGTCATCAGGTGGGCTTAGCAACAAAATATCAAATTTGGGCAGGTAAAGTGAATAACTCTGCAAAGGAGAAGTTACCCACTTTTACTTGAACCGATGTCTAATTTAAAGTATCGGAAAACAACGTTATTCGCCATAGTTCAGTTAGTGTGTTGCGTGGGTAATAGCTCAGACTGTATGGCTTCAACTGCAAGTAAAGTGAATATAGACAATATGGATTTCGTTGAAGGTTTGATTCTTTCGTTCAATGGTACACCTTAACATTTGCAGTCTTAGAAAAAGTCATTTCAACAAGAAAAGCTTAGAAAAAGTGTTGCTCTTATTTCCATAAATTAGAGGTGACGAACCTCAGTCTGAAGCCTAACATAAAGGCAAACAATATGTTCAGCTGTGATGGTGGTGAAGACTTTTAAAGGGACTTCAACCGAAACAGTTACACAACTTAGCAATGGCTGTTGTAATCACTGCTGTGCAGTAAAAAGGCGGGTGTCATATTCGGTAGGGTTTAGTAATACAGTTTTCGAAGCAGGAGTGTGGTGCTTACAGACGAAACTCAGGAAGAACCATTGCACTATGAACGCGTAATTGGAAGAAGCCCAGCCCAGCAGCTAGACGTTTGCAGGTTGCGATGGAGGCTGAAAGCCAACATCTCTCACTCAGAGCCGGTTTAGCCTATTTGACAAACTTTATCTCAGTGTGTCCGCATCTTAAGAGGGCCCCGCGCCAATTGGGGCTGAGTTAACATTTGACCATTTTATGTCTTCAAAGAGAAATAAACCACTGTTGAAACGTGAAGTGAGTAATGAACCATTCTTTACTTTACTGAGATTAGATTATTAAATTTAGTATTATAGCCTCATACGTGCAGTATATTTACTTTGTCGTAGTGAAATATGAGGACACTACACGAAATATAAAGATAAATAAAATTTTACTTCTTCAGAGTAGGCATCCCGCCATCACTTCTCTAATTCGGCTCAGTGCCACTGGAGTAGCAAGGCTAAGAATCTTTATTGCGGGCGATTCTTGCAATATTTGTAAATATGAAAAACTATTCAGGCTGATAGCGCAACCAAACCACTAAACCACATCAATCATTCAATAGAATTTTTCCGTAAATGTCGTGGCCCCACACCCAGGGGTCTGCTGCATTTTCCTGCGGATTCGCGCCGAGTTTAATCAAATTTATAAGAAAGTCAAGTTTCGTGCCGTCAGGGCTGGCAAATAATTTTTACATCAAGTAGTCAAACCTTTTGCAGTCTCCTGCATGGTGATATCAACCTATTTCATTCTTTCTTTTCAGATGTCGAGGAACACATACTCAGATGCTGACTACAGTCAAGCAGACGTTCATTTCAAATATTAGAACGTGAATAAGTTTAGTCATGTACAGAAAACACTTCATTTAATGGGAGTGACTGTGAACGCAGCAGCAGTTTTAGTCACTGATTCAAACCTTCACATTTTAGCCTTTCATGTATATGTGGCCGGATTCCTGCTGAGAATAATACAAAACTTGAACAACCTGGTAGTACTGCCACATTTTGAAACGTTTCTACTAAAATCGGTTTTCTGTTTCGTGTTACAGTCATGTTTTTCTTTATATTTTTTGTGGAAGAGTCTGGCGTGTGAAAAAGGTATCAAACCTGAAGTCCATTTCGATAGGAGCAGAAAAACGAAAATGCGTCACTGACATTTTTAGTCGTGCTGTGATTGCACATCCTCTTCAACTCTATGTTTGAAGTGAAGAAACGCTAGAAGAACCTTGTCGTTTAATGAAAACCCTGAATGGAATGTTGAATTGTCGTGAATAAGTTGACCAATGCATCAAAATCCATTCCCAACTTTTTGTAATTGCAAGGCATCACGACAGAATGCAAATGGAATTGAAAAAATGGCTGAGACACGAAAACTATTTTAATCATAAAAAATTTCGGAAGAACTGCTGTGATATAAAGGTCTGTGTTTTTGACATATCGTGCGCCTAGATCGAGTGTTTTATTTTATAAATTTATTTTAGAAAAATGTCTGAAAATTAAACACAAATAAAAAAATTTTGAAATTTAATTTATTTTCTAGGTTATCACCTTGGAGACCAGCAATATACAGTCAGTTTTACATTAATAGAGATAAGAAGAAAAAATTAGTGCATGATGAGAGAGTTGTTAATTGCTTAGCTGCAAAGGGTAAGCGCAACATAAAAAAGCGTGCTTTTTTCAAATCAGAGAACTTAAAACTTATGAAACATTTAAAAAGAAAGCAGCAGTTAGCTGCATGGCTTGCACAAAGGTGAATTCTGTGTCAGAACGTAAATTATGTTCAATATTAACGTATGTTTGAAGTTCCTCACCGGCATCGAAATTGCTTTTAAACTTTTTTATGGGATAAGGGCGACTAAACGTAAGTTATGTTATCAACTAGGAACACCGTTCGAAGATCTATGGGTATGTGACTGCTATTCAGGAGATTTCAATGTCATTCCTATTCTTATCAAGCATAGGTGCGATCAGTTTCTGAGGGAGGTGTCTTCCTAATGCCCTTACAAATAGTTCTCATAATAAAATGTTATCTGATTTTGTGACATATTGTAACGTACGTCGCATTAAAGAATAACACGAAATGCACAAATCTTGTTGTAGATCCTTCTCGCAGTTTTTCAAAAACGTTTTCCGATCCAGTCATATTTTCATCAACACGTGACGCTGGTAAAAGTGAACTCCAGTGTAACGATAATGTGATGATTTACTGCGGAACAAGCGACAGCGATCAAGCCAATGGATTCAAGGTCTGCGACTAAACTGATACGTTGACTTAAAAGTGTACAGATGATTTTTTAGCCCAGCTGTTCTCCTGAAACAATTTTTGTTTTATGCGTAGTAGAGCGTCGCACGAAAATGCGTAGCGCGGAACGTTATCACGATCAGCACAACTGGGATGCACACGTAAGCGAACTACATCGTGACTGAACAACATACAGCAACGAAGTATCGATAGAGCAGTAAATAATTTATCACTTCACTTACTCAGCGCGGCACATTAAGTTTTCGGGCCTTCGAGTAACTAAATTCTTCTTCTATCAGACGTTGGTCAGCGATGCTATTTGTTCTCTCGTTTCTCGCTTGAGGTCCGCGGGGCTGGGATCCATCCTCTCAGCAGCGACGCACAGATCGGATGTAACAGCGGGTGATGCAAAAGCGTAAACGTTTTCGAGTTTGTACAGCTGGAAGCGAAAGCGAAACTGCCCTGAGAAGTTATCGTTTTTTAGGCTGGGGAAAAACTGCTTGATATGCTAGGCGGTGTTTTTCACACTTTGAGAAAGACGCGTTGAATCGAAAGGAAAACTGTGTAATAATGAAGCAGTTTATCAGCTAAGAATGCGTCACTGCTAGAAATTTTACTGAAATTTATTTCGATAGCATTGACGTATGTTAAAGATCAGACACACACCAAACAAGCGACATGCCAGTAGAAAAATCGCTATTTTGCAGAGAGAAATTACTTGGGAAAAGTGAAGTGGTAAAGCGATGACATGGAAGAAAAAAAAGTATAAGAGAGGTCTCGCAAATCAGCGATAAAATTTTGTATGATTTGTTCCACTGAAAGTAGGTTTGTTTTAATACCAGCAGCATTGTTCATTTATTTGAGATATCCTTGAAAACCTGCTTCCCTCTGCTCAACTGCAATTGTTATGAAATTTTACTGAATTGGATGTTTATAGTTGTTGACGTTTCACAGCAGACATAACTTGGCTTTTGGTTACTTTTACAACCTTACAACCAAAAAATGACCAAGAGCTTGTTCATATGTTGATGGATGTTGCTCTCCCACCATTTGCTGAACATCTCACACGCAATATTAAAAAAAACATGCTCCCATGTCATCTGTGCGCAAAAAACGATTTTACGCATGTGTTGCCAGGTGCTTCGTAATTTCGCATCAACTGTATCGGCAACAAAAGAACAACTTCGTCCTGGCGTAGTAAATGGGTCTTGATGCACGCGCTGTCAAGACGTTTCACAAAACCATTTCAACTGCGTTTGCTCAAAAGTTAGTTGACGGCCAAACTTCTTACTTCGGGATTTCTCCTACTGCGAAAATTTGTAATTTGTTCCCGTCTCGTTGAACAGCATAGCTTCCGAACCTACAGATGGCGACGTCGATTGTCAGCGACGGATTACCACAAACGAACACGTCGATTTGAAACGAGGTGCCGTAATCACCTCGCTTTTGTTGAAGAGGAGAAATACACGACAGGTGTGGGATGTGATCGTTTCTGTCGAGATGAAAGGCATAATCTCTAGTAACTAACTTGTTGGATGAGGACGGTTTTTGACTTGGAAGTTTCGAACTGCTGCTGTGGCAAACCGTAAATGTTTCATGCTATTTCATTTTCACAATGGCCTGCATAGACTGGCTTGTATGATCCATGCTTTGCTTGTGGTACTTTTAGAAGAACAACGTTCATGAAGTTGGTGGCAACAGCACTTTTAGTCTGATTTATCAATGTTTTTATGTCTTTTTGCAACGACAAATGAGATGGGAAGTTTTGGAAGTTTCTTTACAGATTTTACTAGGGTCATACTAATTTCTCAAACAAAAGTTACGACTACAAAAGAATACAATAACAAGGCTTCAATTCCGCTTGCGAACAGACGTTATGATGATCACTTAGTATTAGGTACGTTTCGCTGGCGCGATTTTCACATTAAAAATGAGAGTATGTAAAACCGCTACTGCGTGACAGAACTGAATTGTATCTGTGCATCTATTTCATGACAAAACTGAAGATGATTCAACTTTCGCTTTTGGCATAAATTTGATATAATTTGCTATCTGCTTGTTCACTGGTTTTGACCTCGCATTCACCTCAATGGCAAAAACAACCTGTATTGAAATGTCGAAAGAAGATTTTTTTGAAGTTTCTTCAAATAATCGCTACAATACGAAAAGGATGGCCCCACTCCTGAATGAGATAGGATAAGTGCAGACCCCAGAAGTGCAAAAAAACGATTTTAGGTTTAGTTCCAGTTGCTGCGGATCATTTGACGTTGAGCACTAGTGCAGCAGCCGTTGACATAAATACCATCAGGTGTTGGCAGGTACAAATAAATTAAGTGGATCAAAGAGACAAAACAACAAGGGAATTCATCACATATCCGGCAGTGGTAAGAATTCTCACGTGCATACAAGGCTGTAGTCGCAAAGACTGGCCAGCTGCACTGCAATAGGAAAGCATCTGTCTCAAATCTGTTTTACTCATGGTAAAAACGTCAAAGGCGGATTAAATGCTATTTTCAGAGCAAGCTACTTCTGTCAACTTTACCTGCCAGCAAGTAACTATAGTTATCATAGACTGTTTGTAGTTTGGAGTATTAATGTTTTCGCCCAAGAATTCTGCATGTATATTCAGAGCTTTTTGAGAATGTTTTTAGTGGTTTTGGCGATTAGAAGTACGATGAACCCAAGAAATCAGGCGCAGGTGAAAGCTTCGCTTTGAATTAGTGAGACGCAAATAATGTTGGCTTCGGTGATGACAGTTAACCTTTGGTGCATGTGAGTGTTTTTCAAGTCGTTACATCCCAGCAAGAAGATGATTAGCGGTGTAACGTGNTTTCAGAAGCAGCATCGAATAGGCAAAAGTCAATTCTATCAAGTAAAGGGACCATTTTCTTTTCAAAAACGTTGCTNGATCTCACACTTTGTTATACTTGTTTCTGTGCGTGTTTTGATCTGGAAGAAAAAAAAACTTCTCAGAGNACTGTGTGAGACTGATTGTTGCATACTACTCAAACACACTTTTTTGTGCGTTGAGAGATATAGAGATATTGTAGGAGTGCCATTAGGAAGCAAATCACCTTGATGGTTTGAAGCAGGTTTTGACTTGTTGTAAGCAAGCCAAGTTGCAACTGTATATGCACATGCCAAGCTTGTTTTGGCAACATTTTACGGGTAAAGTATCGCGTTCTTCACAAAAAACAAATTACAAGACTTAGTTAGATAATTATGCCGCGAGCTGCTGTGTTTAATGGGTAGTCAGCTGAGCCTGCAACCAACCGAATATTTTAAAACAAAAGGCGTTCTATATTGTCTGATCTAGTTGCACTTGTTTGTCGGGAAATATTTTCAAAATAGGCACTTACATCAAGTTTTCGAGATTTTTTGTCTTTTCGTGGATAAGCTAAAGTTTGCAGTTGTGATGGCTGCTTTTGTTCATGGTCAATCCAATGTCGACGATTCTGTCAGAGTTTTTTCAGAAGAATATAGTTCCAACTAAATAGTCCCTGCATAAACAGCATTTGCGCGACTGCACAGGTCGCTGTAAAAATGCAACATAAAGAAATATGCTATTCTTATTGCTACTCATGTTGCTATTTCTCGTAGCATCTGCCACCAGGTTTCAAATCAAGCAGATAAATTAGCTCTTCTGGCGAATTTTTTTTTAATTATTAGCCGACGTTTCGCCCACCTATTAAAGTGGACATCCTCAGGGCAAATAAAGAAATACGTAAATGAGCATACGGGTTTGAAAACGTACTTTGAAAAAACAAGAATCAAACTAAGATTAGCTTAAAATTTCCACACTTAAAAAAATTTTTTTGCAAAAGACATGAGGCAGAAAGAAAAGGTTACTTACTTTTGGGTCAATTTTGTTTACAGCCTTGTTGACCCGATTACAGAATTTCGTAAAGCCTGTCGCCCCATTGTCTATCGCCTCATTTAACTATATAAATCAGGCACACGCCTCATTTAACTATATAACGCATTTGTGAAAGAGGCCGAATATCATTAGGTTTCAGAAGCTGGTTTAGAGTGCTACTTACTTGCAGTATCACAGATCTGCTCTTAAAAGATAACTTTTTCTTCTTAAAACTGATTAAAAGTTTATTGTAAAAAGCGAGATAAGCCTTGAAATTTGAAAACTGAGGAGGTTTCTTGTTTTTTTTTCTTGCTCGATTTGTGTCAAAATAAAACGATATAAACCACACAGATCTCGCGAGCTAATGTTGAAGTAAGTTTGCAAGTGAGGCGCCGTGATTTTGCATCTCCAACTTTACGTTTGCAAAATGCTTCTTACTATTTAATGCTTTCTGCCCAAGTCAGGGTGAGGTGCGTACCTTCGCTGCGACGTGCAAGAGTAGATGTCGCGAGAGTGTTTGTTTTCTTCTGAATTGCAGTATATTCCGCTAAGGAGATAGTTTAGCTATTAGCTGCTCACAATCTGTGCTTCATGACCAAAAAATGAGACTATGCTTCTGGGTTGTGATGCAAGCGATGATTGCCAGCATGCTTGCGCAAGCAAACACTCCACCGTGGTTCGAGAACCAATGGCTGTGGGAACTGCGTGAAGATGACGACGTTGGTATGAAAATATTTTTAACACTAAAGAAAAACTGTAAGAAAATGTCGAATTTATGGAATTTGGGTTCTGCCTGACATGCAAATTTCGGGATTTTTAACAATGGCTATCACTTTACATGTAAACGGTAAGGTTTGCAAAACGAGTTTGATATAGCTGCAAACGTTTTGTTTATCAGTGTTTCAAAATCTCATTAAAACAAACGATTTTTAGGGTTCTTACCAGTGCGTGAAATATTGCTGCATGTAAAGACCCATGCTTTGAATTACTGTAGACCTTCACATTTCCATAATAATCTGCGCTTATCGTAAAGAAACAGCNTAACCTTTTCACTCCAATTTTTTTTGTTAATAGNGTTTCGAATTTTTGTTTCGTTCTGTTTTCTTGCATCGGACTTGNTCGATCGTTGTGTCATTTCGTCTTGTGCAGTTGCCCAGTTGGTAGGAACTAGTGCTAAGTGAAAGGACTGCGTTAGTTGCACGTAATTACAAACAACTTATCAGGTCTGCCATGCAACAGAAGCTACTCGAACAAAACCGCACATGCCTTTGTGGTCATGAACGGCTTTAACTCGCTTTTTATGTAATTCGTCGTTTACACGAAAATGCTCAGCAGCGTCATATGCACGGATAGTGGCATATCAACCAGTGCGTATTCAATATCATGAATGCGATTAGGAAACCAGACGCGCTATCATGGTTGGAACTGAAATGGCTTTTGATAGGAAGCCCGATTTCAATTACGACTTTAATCAAGTCTTATCAGTCACTGTGGCGCAGCAAACGGCGCAAATGACGACATTTTCGCCAAAACGCTTTCAATTGAACGTCACAATCAGCAAACAATGATAGGGGAGGGACTGTCAATTCTCACTCACTGCATTAATGTACTGAAGAGTGATGACCTGCTGCTGGAAAGAGAATGCGCCTTGAATTATTGAACTGATAAGGTTGTGTTCGTCCAGTGCAGATCGCCATCTTATCGTCATGTTTCGATCANAGAGTGCCAATACGTAATCACGATGATAGTTGTGTGGGGGGTTGACCGGATGGCGCGAAGGCGTGCTGCAGGCCGCACGTCCATCCACTTGCGGCATAACAGCGCGAAATGGAAGATTCACAGTTGCGCTGCGGCACTTAACAACTCAACGGTCGGCAAATAGATTGGAAAGGGTTACTTTCTTATAAAGGTGATAAAAACAAACGATAAGAAGCTATGTTCCAGAACCTTTAAAGGGAGCCTGTTCCTGAGGGTTCTGCAACATTTTCGCTGTTTTTTTCGGATCGTGTTTCAAGTGAAATCGTAGCATGTTGCGCCATTGAAACGGTTTGAGGAGAATGAAACACAAAGCAAGCATGAACTGTTTGTCTAACGACTAAGACATAGGCGTAGCCAGGGGAGGTCTGCGGGGCCATGCCCTCCCCCAAAATTTAATATATTCAGACACTTTGTGCTTTGAGAAGCGGTATCCCAAACAAAATAGTGTTATTCGTCTAAAATCAAACATTTTGGCTCCCAAATTTTTTGGCTTTCCCAAAAACTTTGGGCTGGCCACGCCAGTGCACTAAGATATGATTTTGATTCACGATATGTTTTTGTAAGCTAGCAGGTTCAAACAGAAAACATAATAATTTCATTAACGAAAACAATGTTGAAAAAGATCAGATCTTGACATTTTGCCAAGTCGTATTAAGAACATCAACGCACAAAACAATGTTTTTTTCCAAAGTATGAACAAACGTACTTGCTGCAGATACGCTTTTTCAAAAATAAGCGTTGCAATACAATGTATCCTTCCATTTCAAACTCACAAAATTACCGAAAAGTAGATTATTGTCGATAAGCCACATGCATTCAAACTTTTTGAATGGGTCGTCCTTTTTACTTTCAAGTGATAACTTGGATCCAAGTTGCGACAGTTACTTTTTAATGCTTTCCCAGAAAGGACGTTTTGCGATCCATACAAACCATTAGTTTTCCTCACAGGACATTATCTTTTTAATTGTTCATGCGCCGCCGATTTTACTTTAAAGCCTATCAAGCTTTCCAAGCACTGTGTTCACAGAGCGGTGCAAGCAGTGCATGGTGGGTTTCCTTTCCTTGCTGGCCAAAATTGCTTGCTGACCGCGACGAGTTAAAGGATAAGCCGCGGCGACGGCGGTGAACACAAGTCGCTAAATCGGGCATTATGCCCTAGAGATGAACGAAGCATTACTGTCATAAAGTGCTAATGTCTCTTTATGAAAAACGCTACTAATTTCACATGGAGCCACTTTCGGCGTTTGCTGCAATGTAAAGAAACGTTTTTATTTTGTGATTTATACAGTCACCTAGTTAAGACAGACCGCCTGGCATTACTGTGTCCTTTATAAGCCGGTTAAAAAATACAGTATGTGGGTCCCGGGCATTGTGTGCTTACCACAAAGAAGATTTTGGCCTAAATCAATCTCTTGAACGCTACTGTTTCTAAGTGACTTCTGACATATCAAAAAAAATTGACGAAAAGTGAAGAAAGACGTGTTTAGCTAGGATAAGTATCCGTTTATGGTAAAAAAAGATTGAACTGACATTCATTGAAACAGTCCGATATAAAAAAATGCATCTAAAACGTCAGCATTTCAACAATAATATTTTCTTTGTGAGACTACGACAGCAATTTTTTATCTGGAGTTTAAGCGTCATTGCACGTTTCGACTTTTTAGTTAAAATGCTTCGTAACGTATGAACGAACTATTTTCAACATGTTATACCTGTTATTCAACTATTTTCAACATGTTATACCTGTATTTTATTTCAACATGTTATACCTGCATTTTCAACATGTTATACCTGTTACAAACAGGCGCCCGCCCGAGGTTTGCTCTTACAAACAGCGAAATAAAGTTGATAGCATCCGATGTGGACCGCCACCAACGCCTCCGGTACGCCGTTACCGGTACAATCGGTACACGCTACTTCACCGTCGACGCCGATTCCGGTGTGGTGAAACTACGAGAGCCCTTCGATCGAGAAGTAAGTAAATGTATATTCAATGCTTGCACTGCTTGGTTTTCGTGACAAAAGTTTTTGATTTTGGTTTTCGCACTGCATGATTTTCGTCAAAAACGGCATAAACTGTTGTTGACGCAAAAAACATGACGAGTAGTTAGTTTTACATTTACTTACTATGTAAGAATCACTGCACACCACATTTCATTTTTTGTATCACCAAATCGAGTTTCGGAAGAGTATATGCAGTAAGGAGAAAGGCAAGGACCACAAATATGCTGAACAACGTACATAGATTGAAATGATGCAGTCTGGAAAATACTGGTGATTTCCAATAATATCGCCAGTGAGCATTCTTCACTGTGGAAATCTTTTTAAATTAGTTTGAAGAACGAGGCTTGTAAATGTTGCATACAACGACTGATTTTTTCTTCTTGAACATAAACATTATAAAAAGTAGCTGTAGCTTGCATGTACTTACAGTAAAATCATTAATCAAAACCCTGCATATCTGTTGGGTGTTAAAAAGAAGCTTTCAGATATATTTTCATATCGAATAATATGCAGGTTTTCCATCTTCCTGCAGTCTAACTTGTTGAAAGTTGAAATACCGAGTCGCAATTGTCTGAAGATTCTGATTCAGGTTTTGGTGGCTTTCAGCCGTAAAGTACGCGTAGCAACAAAAATTAAAAAAGAAACTAACAAAAATGAAAAAACTAAACGAAGAAATAACAAGAGTTAATAAAATAAAAGAATTATCAAAAATAATAAAACAAAAATTTAACAAATAAACGAAACAGTAATAAGAAAAATAAAAAATAAAAACAAAGACAGAAACGTACTAACAAAAATCTATTTCGACAATGTTTTCAGGTTAGCAGCAAATATCGGGCAAAGTTTACTGTGACTGATGGCGTCGACACGGTAAGTTGCCTGCTTTCTGATCAGTTAATTCGCAGTAATTATTGTGCTTTTGCCAAACATGTTAAATAGGCGTTAACTGTAGATGTGTTGCTTATCCTGCAAATGCTCCTTTCAGTCAAGAACTTCAAAGCTTTAGCTTTTCGCGACACCTTCGAACAAATAGTTTGCAGAGCAAATACAGCAGTTTCTCAAAAGCTAAGCCAAGAGAAACGTCGTTGTGGAAGTCTTAACAGAAACAATGCACAAAAAATGTACTCCAAAATCGATTTTGTAAACGTACTGTTGCGTGAATTTTAATACACGTTCAAATAAAGCTTCTTTTGCATAAAACTTTGGTTTTCAAAAGGTCTAATCGAATTTTTAACTCATTCGATGTGAATGAAGGTTTGGTGTCAGGCAAATTCTCCTTTATGGCCTGTTTCAGCAGCACAAGGCAAAGCAGATTAGCTTTTGGCGCTATCATCAAAATTTCGTCAAGTCGAAATATGGAACATATCGTTCCCCCGGAAGAGCACTTCACACTTTTTTGTGTAACACATTTCCGCTGCCCGTGCATCTCGAGGAAAGGAGAATTAAACTCTCAACCAAGAAAGGCAGAAAATGTGACAGCGACGCTTCAAAGATGTCTGCTAATTACTTTTTATTTCATGCCTGTTTTTTCAGCACTCAAAACTTGGTTGCGGCGATTTCTTCGAGTAGTCAGAAGGTGTTTTTTGGTGATCGCTTTTACAAAGTAACACCACATCAAGAAGATTTCAAAGATGCAACATATTTACACGTGATGCCAGTAATGAACGACAGCTGGAAGCTGTGGTACGAAAAAACAATTAGTGCGTTTTCGACACATTCTCGCATTTGGCATTCGGGAGCATTCCGAACAGGCGCTCGCCACATTCAGAAGGCATGGAATTCTAACTTCAAATGCGCCATTGTTCTTGAAACGCAGCAACTTTAAATCGACAACAGCGTTCTCTCTTCACTGTGCACAACTTATGTGACGTATACCTTCGAAAATTCATATTAGGCAGTAAAAAATTTGGAAATTTTGCAAATAACGCAGGTTCTTGATCTCATTAAGAAAATGTCCGCTTCTCATTTCTTTGTCCGAAAAGGTTGAGCAAGAAGCCGACATTCGAATCGTGGACGTCAACGACAACTCGCCGAGATTCACGCGTGACCGATACGTTGCGAGAATTCCCGAAGATGCTCCGGTCGGAACCGAAGTTATACGAGTTTCAGCTTCAGATCCCGATACGGGAATGGGAGGTTCAGTAAGATATCTTCTGGAGGTAGGCAAAATGAACAGACACCAGTGCTGTTTCGGAAAAGGTAACCGATCTTTTGTTTTCGATCGAAATTTATCTAAACAGTTTAGAACAAGGTGTTGTCATAAGGGTTGTAGGTATATAAACTTTAAAAACTTTCAACACCTATCAAATTCATGAAATAAAACATCTGGTCAAGCACGTCATAATTGTTTCCAATACATCAGTCCTTTTGCCTTAAAGGAATCCAAATGAATTCAGGGAAACGTCTTAGCTGGAGACAATACAGCTATGTCTTGTACATCACGAACTGTACCTCTGGCTTAAAGGTGCAAAAATAATCTCTTCCGATGATTTTGTCTGTTGATAGTTTACATTTTTATCACAAGAAAATACCTTGTGATGGAATATAACAAAAGATTGTAAAACCGTGAACAGTGCGAAAAAATTTAGAATCAAAGAAATCTTGTTTTGTTTCATATTCCGTTTTTGTTTTCAAGTAGAACCATACATTTAATGCGCGTGGTTACGTTTCCAACAGATTGCGTCACCAGCATTTGCTCACAAAAGCAGACGTGGCAAAGCTGACACTAAATCGCCTGCCCCCCCATCTGCCGCTTTGCGATTGCTCCATTCACAGACGCCACAAATTGTGTGTGTTTGATTGGCAACCGTGAATCCCATGGGTCTTGTCTGGCGGTCTGAAATCTCTTGCGTTTTCAAATTTGACAACCATGTGCTGGCCATTGGGTAGACGGGTATAAACTAAAGTGAAGAACAATTAGGCTTGATTTGATTTTTTCTTTCAGTGTTATTATTTGTCGCTCAAGCGAGATTCTAGACTTACAAAAAGATTGGCTAACTTCTGGGGACGGAAATTTGTTTAAAGGGTGCTTTGTAGTTTTTTACAAAACGCTTTGTAGTTTTTTACAAAACGCTTTATGCGCATTTTGCATTTCCTGCAGGAATGGCAAAGCATTTTTGCGCAGTATTTCTTGGCCGAAGTTCGCGCTCAATTGTCGAAGTGAAACTCTCAAATCGAAAGCTTGTCATTCGTGTTGTAAAAACCATGACTTCAAGCTTTTGCTACTTAAAAAAGAAGCAATCTATGATAGGCAAAGTTTGACTGATATACAAGTTTTCCATCTAGATTGGATTAAACAATTCAATCAGATTTTGATATGAAACTAAGTGCCAATTCTGCCCACAATTTTTTTAAATTTTGGTCATTTATTTTAGATTTGATGTGTGTCGTTGCAAGTTTCCGTTTTTTTGTATTTGAAGCCTCAAACCCACGCGAATAATCACAAAAAACATGGTGAAGTTTGCGGTTTTGAAAATCACTAAAATTCATTTCTTAGTGTTTTTATTCGCGCAAGGTGCCCGTTTAGCTTTTGTTTAGTTGTTCTTCTGTTTGAAGACACAGCGCATGGCACACGGCGTAGTCACTCCCAGCTGGACCAGCGAGGAAAAGAGCTTTTTGGAAAATAATATTTGTTTGAGCCATGCCTACTGCTGAAGGCTTTTTGTCGAGAAAGCGCACAATTTCTCAGTAACCTGTCAAAATTCAGTCAAGCAACCAAGCAGTAACCATAAATAACTAATTCCCTTTCATTTCGCGCAGGGCACAGCTGCTTCTTTCCAGTTAGGTGAAGAGAGTGGAATTTTGACGCTGGCCGGTAGTATTGATTATGAATCGATATCCGAATACCGACTGTCCGTGGTGGCACAAGATAGAGATATTTTCAAGTAAGATTTCATCAAATGCCGATATTGATGTCTAATAATCATGCGGTCGAACCCGCGTGACCTGCTCGCCCATATTGCAGCAACTGTCGGACCTTTCCAACATATAGAAGGAAAAACAGGGCTAGTGCCTTCAAACGACTTGTGTATTTAGCGGATTATTGAGACCAACCGCCGTTGGTTTTGGGAATTCCTCTTTCAAAGCAGAATTCGAAAGCGAAGGACGACGTGGCGCCCCGAGATTATCGCCCGCAGTGGTAAATAAAAATCCTAACAGGCTCGACAGGACATAACTTTCGCTCTCCGAGGCTGACTTCCCAATTGCGTGATAATATCTTTCTTCTAATCTGGTGTGCGCAGGGATTTGCTGAAAAAAGAAGCGTGGGAACGCACCAAAAAACCAACAATTTTTCAACAGGGCTTCAAACCGATTTTTAAATCAGTATTCAATGAAGTACTCACAATCATTACACTACAAACGAAAACATGAATACAGTGTGGGAATGATTTCCTACTTTCGAAATAGGTGTTGAAACGCCGTTCCCACGTGTTCGCGCCCCACTACACCCCTGGTTATACGCCAGTGACTCCGAACCTTTTTAGGCTTACGGCATCCTAAAGAAGAGATAAATGATGTTCGGTAACCAGTGGCAAACCCGTTTCAGTTTACTATGAGGCTTGATGGCATTTTGAAAATGTATTTTTAATGATGTATTGAAATATGTATTAGCTCGTGTCACCTCCTGGCATTGTAAAGGGCGCCCCAGGGTGATGCAGTGCCCAGGTTGGGAAACACTGCTGTACGCATTGCCGCTTTACTTCATCATCTTGCGCGTTAGAAGCTGAGTATCCAAAGCAATTAAGACCGCAATGGCATGTGAAGCGATTTGCTCGTCTTTGACCCTTAAACAACGTCCACTGCTTCGCTGCGGCTCAGTTAAGTTTGTCCTTCGCAATAGCAAGGTTCTGCACGACAGCAAGGGTAAGGCACGAAGTTCGGAGCGGGGGAGAGTTGTCAAATCCTACAAATTCAAATTTCCTGTCAACGCACACGTTTGTTGATAGCCTGCGTCACTGATCTCATGAATCGCATAAAGAACTGGAAATTGTCTTTTTGTTCAAAAAAACTTTTAGCCTGTCAATGGAAAGTTTTGAACACGATGGTTAGAACCGGAGTAAAGTATATACTGGGGGAAGCTAGGCTTCAAACACTGAAAGGAAACGCTTTATCTTTTCTTGAGATATAATTGAGATGAGAGTAATGGCTTGACGGTCGCTTTGGTGTGTGAAAAACATGTAGATGAAAATGATTCTCAAAGGCTTTCAGTACACGCTGGTTATTTCACCTTTGGTTGCTTTTAAGCATTTAATGTATTCGACAAACTTCAAGAGAATTTTGTGAAGAATACTTGACTGTCAAGAGTTTTGGATAAATTACAGACACGCCGTTTGAGGTTATATAAGAAATGAAGCCCAATTAGTTTGTTTGAAACGCAGTGGAATTGTTTGAAATGTTAAATCATTTCAATTTGCAATAGTGAAATATGGAGACTTTAGAAAGCAGTATTGGAGATAGGAACACTATTTTGAAGAGTTCTATAAAACAGACGTAATTTGCGTAAACAAAATTAGCTACTGCTAGCTTTCTCTTGTAAAGAGCCGTGGCGTGTGTAGGCACTGAGTTTCTTTTTCAGGATATGCTCCATTGTAATAGACCACATCCAAGGTTTTCTTGAGGTCAACGTGAAAAACGTTTTCTAATATCTATTATTTCCCTTGAAATGACAAATTCTTCCAACAACCTTGGATGTTAGATCGTGGTTAACCTGATAGTGCAAAATTCTGGTGAAACATTGATTCTTATCAACGTGAATAAAGTCAGATGCGATTTATCAACCAGCAACACATAGTGTAATACTGTATATGATGCTTAAAGCTTTTTGCAGACAAGGGTAAACAGATTGCTTGAAAGTTAAAATAATGGCCAATTTTCATTATTTAACGTTGAATTTCTAACATCATTTGGCGAAGATTGTTTACCGGGGGTAACTTGCAACACTTGGTCCGTTTTGGTTTTGTTTCATTCTTGGGCAACTCATAAGTCCTGCAAGAAAGATGTTTGCCGAAAACATGTAAAACGTCCTTTGTCACGAGTCTTTGCTTCTGAAACTTTATTGCTGTTTCTTGAACCAGCCTGAGAGCGTTTGTCTTTCGTAAAAGAAAGCGAAATCTCTTTCCAACGTTTGCATTTGAGGTCTTGGGTTTGTTTCGGACTCTGAAGAAAAATGTCCCAGCCGTTTCGAAATTGTTTCACGAAAAGTCGAGCCGAAGAGTTGATTCTCGTGTAGTTTGCAGTAAAAATGCTGGAACCCTGCACGTCTAGTAATCGTCGAAGTTCTGGTTCATGATCCATTCAGCAGTCGATCCTTTCGCATTGCTGATCACGCAATCTTCGTGAGGTATTACTCGATTCCTGCGCTGCTGAAAAGCAATTTAAGTTTTTAGAATTTTGCTTCTGATACTTCCCAACCATCAATGGATAAATTAAACGGTTGGGTTTATCTCACAATTAAGGCCCGGAATCGGTTGAAGTAGAAAAGGAGACTGGTTAATTTTTATATAACAGCTTGGGACAAATGCTTGTGGGAAAGCAGAGTTTTAAAAAATAACCGTATTAAAGAGGTCTTGACATTAACTGGGAAGTTTCTAAAATTCCAAGATAAGGATATCAGTTTCAATGCACCTGCTAAAAACAGTTTTGGGATATTTTCGCGAGAAAGCGGCATAATTTAATTTAATTTATTTGTTTGTGAGCAGACACGAAGTCCATAGTATGAACACACACACACTGCAGAACGTAGGTTGATAAAAACAGACAAAACAGAACGTAGTACAAGGCATTGAAGCCGGTGGAATCACAGGGTTACAGACACTTTTTGCAACTG
>JGI24021J15306_10001743_pt1 | contig 22103 bp, 20 predicted proteins | sample Ectturendosymbi1_FD_15306 | JGI IMG/M metagenome (IMG submission 15306) | reverse complement strand
CGCCATGGACTCGAGCCAGGTCTTGCGCAGTTCCGGGGTGGCTGCGTACGACTTGGCAAGGCTGCACTGAAGGTCGACCAGCATCTCCGGGTCGTCCTTGTGTTCTTTCATGGCCGCCGTTGCCATGAGAACAGTGCGGATCTTCTTCGTCAAATCCTTGACTTCTGACGGAAAAGTCGTGCCCTGTGGCGAAAGAATTCAAGAGAGGTGAGACAGCTGCGCGCTGGCTGTGAATCCGCATTGCTTGCTGGAAGCGATATCAGTGGAAGAAGCTTCGACTCTACGCAGCGAAGAAAAGTTCGGGCGGATTTGTGAAGGATTTACCAAAAAATCTGAGAATTTCAGGAATTTAGAAAGAAATTGTTAACGAAACTGACAACAGTATTTTGTTGAACTTGCGGCAAAGTAACAGAAAAAAAATTCCAAAGGGTATAAATTGGCGGGGGGGCGGGGCTAGTTTAACTTTCGAAAAACCTGCCAGGTCTGTCTTCGTTATTATCTGCGTTGCGAGCGGATCTGTGTGGTTTACAAACGGAGTTATGTGCTTTATCGCCAAGCAGCAGGTTTGGTACAAGGCAAGTGAGGACAGCATGAAACCTGATATTCCTTTATCAGAAAAACGCTGAGAGGAATCTTCCTTCGCAACAGGCTGCGGGCCCTGAGTCAGCTGAAGGTGAAATCCCTGCGGAGACGAAGCGACGACAGCAAAGCCCAGTATCAAAGTATTTTAGTGCTTGGTCACGTCGTTTGAACTGCTATCGGATTATTATATCGCAGCATAATTCGCCAACTGTCCACCTTCGTAAGCGCGTAAGAGCGTGGTTGGCATCACTCGCTGCAGTTCAACTTTTCACGAGCAGAAAAAGTGTCGATGGAAGCGGTGCAAGTGAACGCAGAAGCATCAGAACTGCGAGCTGCCATTAACGCGACTGCACTCTGTTGGTGAAACGTGCAGCATGCAAGCCCAACAGTGGCGGTAAGAAAGACTGGGACGGAGTTGTTTGGCGAGAGGGAAAAGCGAAAGTGATACAGGAAACATGGACACGACTATGCATAATTTATTGCTGTATTTATGGCCGAGTTCTTGTGTGTGGTTTGTTGGACAGAGCAGCAAAACAGATTGACTGACAGGCTTGATGAAGACCAGCAGCTTAACCAGACATTTTGAAGGTGCAATATACCTTGTAAATGTCAGCATGACGCTTGAGAGATTAATTAACACATAAAAGTGATTTTACAGCTGAACAAACTTCTTACTTGTTAGGACTAACTCATGTTCAGTTAATGGAAGGTTTATCCTTGCAAATTCAACACGCAACTGACACAGGTATTTCTAAACTAATTAATTTTCTTGGTCAGGATTTTTCGCAAGAATGCAAGAAACGTTCTGTGCAAAGCTACATCAGGAACACTTACAAACGCGTTGCAAGTCAATGTAGTCAAACCAGGAATGTACAGCACTATCTGCAGCTTGAAAAAAGCAGCAGCGCCTTTCATAAACAACAACTCACTCTTTTCGTTTTATTTTTTTGACTTCGCGTTGTATTTTCACACCGCTTGTAACCGAAGTTACCTTTAATTTTTAAATGCAGAAAGGGTTGGCGTTGCCACAACCCGACCGCACTGCATAACGTCTACTTTGCATGTCACTGCAGCATAAGAGGTCACGAGCCCGGCTTTTCTAGACACAAAATCCCTAAATTAGCAGCGTACAGTAAGTAATTATCACAAGATGTGCCACCGAAACGTGACTGACCATCGCTGTACGTGGCATCAAGGAACATGGTGACCTTTCACACTTGCGTGCAGTGCCTGGTGTATTTCGACACAGACTCACGTTCAATTATATTTGGTGTATGGGTAAAGTTACAACGAGTTCTGGTCGGTTGAAAGTTAGAAGTGGGCTGCGACTGAAAAATACAGGCTAGATACGTGGAACATGGCACTCATACCAAGTCGTTCAGAAACACAAGATTCATCTTGGTTTAATACAAGCCTCACAAATACCAGTTTCTCGGGATGTATTAAAGACAAAGGCAAGGTGGCTCTTAAGATTACTTTTTTGTTTAAACGTTCTGACGTGATTCGTTGAAGCACAAGTCAGGGGGATTTCCAACAGATGTCAACTAAAAGTGAACAAGGTGTCAGCCGATATGCTTCGTCAGGCAACCATTGCTGGAAAGTGTGATCAACTTCCAGCTAACGTGACACACCAACCAGGAAGTTGCTGCGCGCTCATGATTATGACGTGACAGATTGCACCGCACACGGCAAATCACTTGCTCTTGCACAAACAAAACAAACAGATCAATGAAGTGCAAGATGATGGGCTGCAGGTTTCCAGTGTGGCTTTCATAAAGTGTTTGCTTTACGTCTGAGTACTTGTAGATAGGGCCGCCGATCCCATCCACAAGGAAGTGGAAGTGGTGATCATGGTGATGCTTAGACAGACAGGTTGCCTTGCTCATCGACACCAATGAGCACACCAGCCAACCCATGCAGTTCTACCAGCAGTCGTTCGCAGCTAGCAGATGCGTAACTTACGACGTGACCAGTGCGCGATGGGCCGAACAACGGATCCACGAACAGCGTATTGCAGATGAGCAAGACGACACTGTCAGGGAAATGCATGCTGTGATGCAATGGCGACGTGTATTTGGTATGGCTAAGAGAGTGTGAGAAATTGCTTCTTGTGTAATTTACTATGTAATTTAATTCTTGTGTAACTTCTTGTGTTATTTAACTTTATAGTCTATGCCAAATGCTTCTCATGTCACAGGTGATAAAAACAGAAAATAGCTGCAGAGTTTTAATATAGAAACGTCTTTCTGTGCGTTTGAAAAGCATGGAAGAAGATAACGGGGAAGAGAAGAAAGTGTGGAGGGGTTCACTACTGAAGCACTTCGGAGAAGAAGTGGGGGACACGCTGACTGTGTTGGAACATGAGTACGAGGACATGATTGTGGAGTTCGAACAACAGGTCAGTTCGAGGAAGAAAATTACATCAAGGACTTGTCGTGTTTGTTTGTGATCGTCGTCGATTGCGAGTTGAACTTGGCAGCCTTTGAGTAAACAAGACTGAAATTTGCATTCCCAGCACTTCAATCTGTCGCGGCTCTTAATCCTTGAGCGAGCGAAGCGCTTTGTAGCACGCATGCGATCGCGAGCATTGTCAAGTGCGTCGGTCGCGTGATGTGTCACGCCACGTCCATCGCAAAACCACCAGTGGCAGCGCTGTGGTGACGCAGAAGGTTCATCTCAAAAACACAGCAACGGCAGATGTTGTCGCGCAAATCACTTGTTGCTGGTCACCGATAAGGTCACGTGACTACGCTAGGTAAACAACTTGAAGTGGCAACGGTTTGTGGCGTACGTTCAGGTCACACTGCGCGTTGGTTAAAAGTTATTTCACATGAAATCTGCAAACGGAAAGATTGGGAAGGTTGGCATGTGTGGGGGAAAGCTGTGCGCCAGTGCACGTACCCGGTAGTGTTTTAATATATGTGTTTTGAGCAGCACACACGTGACACAGGCGGCACTGTGAGCGAACAATGTGGTAGCATGTATCCGGTGGGAAATCTCTTGGCGCAACACCATGCTTGCAGACGTGCGATGTGAATAGAATCACAGCGAGAGAGTGATCCAGCGATTTCTAGGCTTTGTTTTCTGTTTTGAAACTAAGGAAAGTGATTTATTAATTTTTTTCTAACTTATCCACATGCAACGCTGCTTTTTTATGTCGCTTCTAATTACCTGCGAGAAGTCGAACACGTTTTCATTTATAACTTTCAAGTAACCTCGTTCACTGCACTATACGTAGAGATGACCACGTTTTAAAGAGAAACATGGCGCAGTTCAATGTAAAACTCAGACAAGCTTCTTGTGCAAACTGCACAGAAAAGAGAGATGTTGCTGATGGTGTAGTGAAGAAACTTACTAACATCCTGTCATGAATTCAAAGCTTGTAACAAGAAAAACATCCGGGCAGCAGAAATTAATCCAGGAACAATTTAAGCCTGAATTGCCGAATCAGAAGTTTCAGCGGTGTTTGCGTCACAATGAGTTCATTTGTTTACCACTCGCTACTTCATACGTCATTGCTTGTAATCTGGTCAGCGGCTGAACAGGTTGTTGGCGTGGAAGCAGAAAAGCCTGTTTGTTTGTGAAAATATGGCAATTTCCTTCGTCTCTTGCATGCCCGCTGTATACAGTTCTAAACACGACAACTGCTCCAGTTTCGCGCCGATGTTTGCCGAGCTTATCCGATGTTTGCCAAGCTTATCACTGTTTAACCGCTGCAATGCTGAACGTGCATTCAGCAATAAAAGAATCGTTGCTCTTGTTGGCAGTGACGTATGAGGTCGGGGCTTTGCGCTGGGTAAGTTATATGTAATTTCAGCAAATAAGCTCTGCGATCCAGAGTGCAATGACCAGAGTAAACAACGTTTATATAATAGCAAGATGCGGAAATTAAACTGAGCTGTTTGATGAACGACTGAATTTTCACTACGCATGAAATTAACTCAAGATGCTGAACACAATTTCACGAGATTTCAAACATTTGCAGCGACCGCATGGCGAACTAGTCGCAAGGCCTCTTATAGTCGTCATAATGCCCGCGGTAATTCGAGATAATTGGGTTCGCTTGAGCTCTGACACTTCACACCACACTAAACAGCTGATGTTGTATTCTATGTTTTGCAGAAGTCGACTTTGAAGAACTTCACCCCTGACGAGGAGACCATAGCGGAGGAGGGGGTTGCGCGCCCCACCAGCCCCGCGTTGAGCAACGCGAGCGGAAAGTCCGGCAAAAAATCCGGAGGATTAAAATCAATTAAGAACTCAATCAAGCGGAAGCTGTCGCATCGCAACACGTCACAAAGCTCGGCGCACGCGGGGAGGGAAAATCGAAGCGGGCTGAGTTCGAGCGAGACGCCGCACGACCGATCCGAGACTAGCAGCGTGAGCAGCGAGGTCTTCCCTCCCACCACCACCAGGGAGGAGCACCCGGCGAGAGGGGAGGTGAACACCAACAACTCGTCGGTCCTGTCCTTCCCGATCCCGGCGGCCTACGACCAACCGAAGACCCCTTTGAACAGCCCCTCCCCAAACAAAAGTCCGGGCACGAAGCATCTCAGTCCGGGGGGTAAGCTGCCTTTATCCCCCTCCAAACAAAAGCACAGGCAGAGATCGGCCACGCTGAGTGGACACGAGGATCACGTGATCACGCCGCCGGTGATTGTCGACGGTGAAGTGAAGCGTGACTACCAGTACGTATCGCCCGTGCACGCACCGAAGCGCAACGAACATGACGACAAGTGCGTTTTTCGAAGCAGCAGCTTCGCGAAGATTCTGGGGCGCGCAGAGAACGGATGCATCGGCGGCAACGGGGCGAAGAGAGGGGGTAGCAACAAGGAAGAGAATCGCCGCTGAAGGCGCTATACAAAGCAACTGTGCTGAACGACAAAGTGAACAAGGAAAATTCAAACAATCACAATAATTTGAGAGTGCCCATCTTATAGCACTGCCGCAGCACGCAACTCTGAGATCACACACAAGCCTGGTGCACAAAGGACAGCGTGGGGTGGATGCGGTTCTCACGTGTTCATTGAATGAAGCAATGCGACCAAGTCCAGAAGTGAGAGCGACGACCTGAGCCGGGGACGAGGATTAAGCAAATGAGAGCAACGGATGAAAAGTTTGTCTTTAACTCTAGCGATGCAGTTGTACGAAAATGATGGGCAACCAACCATTCTGCAATATGGGCGTTTTTATACTATATTCTTGCAATGCAAGTTCTTGTCTTTCAACATTGCCGTTTTTTGCCGTTGGTAAACAGATGGAAAATGTTTTGCTCCACTTTAAAATGACAGCTAGCGAGGAGCATACATGCCTTTGTTTTTGTCAAGAACCTTTTACTGTGAAATTTATTGAGTCGTACCATGTGTCAGATATTGAGAGTTTGTGAAGTCAGTCTGGCAACATGTGGCTTATATTGTGAACGCTCGCAAACCCTCGATTTCTTTTCATCTGCTGGTTATTCTCGCAGTACGTGGAGTGTACGTTAGTGTTGATGTTCGCCATAAAACAGAACACATAAAGTACGACAGGGCCGTACTCGGTGTTGAAGGTTTTGAGGAGGAATCAGATTTGGGGGGTGGTAATTTTACTCACTGCAATCGATGACCAAAAATTAGGTACATTTTCACGTCCAGATAACGCTTTCTGTTTAGAATCGGAAGTAACCCATGCCTCTTATGCTGCGTGCGCAACAACTATCCCTCAACTTTCACCCAAATAACTGCAAGCCGGACAATCGAACGTTGTTGTTGTGCTGGAGATTCACAGTGTAATGAAGATGTCACTGTTGTGAGAACGAGAATATTGCGCTACGGGATGAAGAGGCTGGCTAGTAGATTAAATCTACGACGCAATGAATAAGCTGCGCATTATAATGAAAATTGCAATGCACAAATTACAATTGCAATGCACTGATGATAACAGGAATTATCGAAACGTTTGCAATATGTCATTGGTATCGTTTTCTTTGGCCGTGATTTTCATTATAAGGCTATCCAGCACTTCCGCTTTTCGTGTACCAAAGCCGCTTTTGTCGTTAGAAATGCTCAAAACAATTTGGGGGAGCACAAAATTGGGAAAAGTGCCCCTGTGGATATGGTCCTGCAACAGGTCCAACCTTCGAGCGGTCACACGTGCTGGGGAGGCTGGTGGGGGGACGCGCAACTATCGCTGCTCAGCGCTCGACGAAGAGTAAAAATGCAAAAGCAATCAACCATCTACTCTCTCATACGACCGATTAACTTTTTGCATTATCTGCAGAGCGCAGGGTCAACAAGCAAGCAGGTCACCGTCCGGAGCAAAAATGCAACTCACAATCTCGCTTCGCCTGAACATAACCAAACCTTTGTTATTGTCTCTGTTGCGTCATAAGCAAGGTCTACTGGATAGTAACAAATCATCTAAAACAAACGCGCACAGCAGCAGATAAAACGGGAGACCTGTGAACATCATACAGGACTGCTGCATACAGAACATACAGTAGCAGTGCTGGTTGCACGACTCTGCATACAACTGCTTCATTCTTCGCAGTATATCGTGATTTCCACGTTAAGTAACATTGACACAGACCGACGATCTGTGTCAGAGTTGCTCGGTGAGTTCGTTTGATGCATTTGCCAACTACGTGCACGCCTTGGTGTTTGACAACAAGGTACGCACAGGATCTTATACGCGGAGTAATTTGTTCTTTGCAACCAGAAAAAAAGGCATCAACAACTTAACGCTGATCAAAAAACCACAATGTTTGAACTTGACGTCAGACTCGCCGGTCACTTCATTTGAAATCATTGTTATCAGTTTTGAAGGCATCGTGGTTTGGAATGCTGTTTATATTTTCGTGAATATCTCTAAATGTTAGAAACGCACGACTTGCATGCAGCAACTAACAAACAGCCATTTGTTTCGTCACTGTTGAAAGTTGCACAGGGTTGCCAGTGACAACGCTGGGGGGCCATTGGCGCAGTGGTGAGGAGGATTGCTTTGAAAACATATGTTGTTGAACAGATACAACGTAATGGATCGCCCAACAAATCACAGCCTGCAAGTAAAACACTAACGAGACAAGCAACAGAAAACTAAATATAGAAAACAGATAGAGTTGAAGCGTCAAAAAGCATTGCCACTAAAATAAACGTGGATTTAGTTGCGAACGCCCGGAATACAACGCCTGCTCGAATGACTTGTTTCATGTAAAGTTGCTCTAACACGCAATTAAACAGTTCTGAAACAACGCTTTAAATCCTTTAATAACAAACAACCGAGTGAAGCAATCCCACAACCGTTGCACTGAAGCCACGTACCTGCATTCCTTTATCGCTGATCGCGTACGTGTTGATCACAGATAGTGAGTGTTGGAAGCGGGAGCTGCCGATACCGACCTCCTCGCTGATCAACTGCGACACGGACTTGATCATCTGCAGTGGGGAGGAGGATATTATTATTACCGGCAGCTTTTGAGTGAAAGCTTTCCGATAAAAGTGATCAACACATCGCTGCGTGGCAGATCAGCTGTTGCTGACGTCAGCACGAGCCCACGAACATGATTGGTGGAAGAGGAAACAACGCAAGCAAGCGCGTCGGTCGATCACGTGACACGCCGTGACGCATTGATTGAAACGACCTGGCGCGGAAAAACTGTCGTGACGTTGCAACAGATCCCCCTCCCTTCACCTGCGTCCCATACTCAGCCCACCATGCAGCGATACGACCAAGATCACGTGACTGTACGAGGAAAACAACCACCTCAGCCGGATACCACGACATCCATGTGAGAGGTTGCTGCAATTCAAATGTGGGGGGAAGGAATGGGAGGTAATGTCACGCATGGGTGAGTTCCTACCAAGCATTCCATGGGAAAGGTCTCAGGAACGGAATTTTGCCGGAAAACAAGGAATCCAACGAATAGAAGATTGAACGATAGCTGGTTGCATGAGGCACAGGCCAAGGTAGCCCGGCTCACTCACCTGCAAGTGGGAACGCACGAAGTTGCGGCCAGGACCGTGCTCGAAGTTTTTCCGCATGAGCAGATAAAGCAGGGCGCACGCTTCGGAACGCGTCGAAGCGAGACGAGAATTGCAGCATCTCAGCGAATGATAAATGATTGCAGCACACTTGTCTGCAGAACCGCGGAACAAGACGTCGGGAAACTGCGAAGGAAAAACAGGCCATCCGTTGGAATCCATTACTTGAAGCAACGTGATGTAATAATCGGATAAGCGCGCATATGCCAGCTCTCAATTAGAGGTTTCAGAGGATCAGCGACAAAGTACGTGTCGAAATGAATGGTGGCTTCGATGACGCGGCCGAACAGCACGTCAGCTTCATCAAGCTGGCGTAAACGCTTTGGTGCATTGAGACTTAAAATGCACGACAACTTTCACGAGAGAATGTGGGAAGCGACGGTTAACTTTTGCACGAAAGCAGGAGGAACTCCTATTATTTGGAAGGCTAGTTCGCACTGTTGACAAACCATTGATTTCGCTGAATACGTTCCGCGCTGAATGCAATAAATTTAAGTTCATTCAACGAAAAAGAAAACTTTGATTATTCTGGAGTTGTTTTTTTAATCAAACAACGATCCAAACCCAGTCCAGACTGCACCCTGATTAGGATCTTTCACGCGTAGATCAACCACTCCTTGTTGCGGTCAAGTGCGACATGAAGTGGCATCGAGGACACTTTCCAGAGAACTATCATTAATGCTCAACCTCACATGACGTCAATCGCGGGGGTTACCCACCTTGCATAAGAACAGACGGAGGGACGCGAAGGCGTGTCGAAGGACGGACTCTGATTGGCTGACTTGCAAAAACGTCAGCATGACCGAAAAAACCTTGTGCATAAGTGGACTGTCCCCATCTCGCGACTGCAATTGTTTCTGAAACACAAAAACTGGATGTGAGGCATTTCCAATATTGCTTGCTGCACGGCAAACACCACAACTTTCAGTTGCGTTTTACACTAAAAACAACGAGAACGCACGTCATTGAACCAGTGTTGCGTACTGGCATGCCAAATTTGGTATATTTTCAAAGTGCTTGGTATATAAATTTTTGATTTCGTATTGTTGAAAATTTGGTATATTTTTGTCAGAGGGTTTGGTTGCGATTTTATATCAACTCATTTGGTTTATTACAAAGCGAAAACAGAGAAACCGATAGTAGTGTTGAAGGTGTATAAAACAAGTTTAGTGATTTTGCTTAATATGGGAGAAAGTATGCACTTTGGGTAACCGGGAAGAGAGTTGGGATGTTCTGAAAAAACTGAACTTAAGTCTAGGTATGCGCTTTTGGTCAGGCAATGCATTCAAATGTGGGAAAGCTGCGTACGAAAGTGGCAAAGAGTGACTGATAGAGCTTGTGCGGCTTGCAAAGCAGTATTGTGCTCTAGCTGTCTGCGTATCCCTTCTGCTAACTGTGCAGAAAGAAAATTGCTAGAGAGCATAACAATACGGTGGACCACAAAAGAAATGAAAATCTAGTGTGTTGGAAGGATGAATTTTCCAGTGGTTAAAAAATTGTCACTGCTGAAGTTAAGAAAGTAGAACTTGAGCTCGCAGCTTCTCTGTCATGGCACTGCTCAGAGGCAAATGTTAATCATCCACGTGAAACAATAAGAAAGCATTGAAAAGAGCATTAAATTGTTAGTTTTTGATACAGATATTTAATTTGGTATATATTTGGTGTATTTTTAGTCTAAATTTGGTATATTCGTTGTAGAAAGAGTTGGCAACACTGCATTAAACTTCGGCAAGAAACAGAATGTTTTCTAATTACACGTTAGTTATTCCTTCAGTACAGACTAATGTCAATATAAGGCGACTCTGTGCAGTAGATGCGCACCCAAAAAAACACTTCCACAAAATAAACCAATGTTTGTTTTCACACAGACATACCCTGTACTGCCTTGTGAACTCCGCCATCATATCGAGCACTATGAGACCGACCTCTGTCGAGAGGTTAGACTCAAGGAGGGTAAGCTGACTCAGGTCCGCCTCGTCCACCATGTGCGACGCCTCTGCGAATACACACAGGGATATCTAGAAGCCCAGGTATCCCTGCACACACACTACGCATGTCCTTTTCAATTGACTCCATGAGCAGATTGGCCCTTTTCTTCACCAATACGCAGAATATTAGCAACGATTCATGGATATGCACATCATGATCCATGTGTCTTTGCAGCATGTGGCATTATCAGCGAAGAGTAACTGCAAAAAGTGTTTCTTCTATCTAAGCGGCCGTCACGCATGAATGACGTGATGGATATGGAAACCAAAGCAGCAAACGACCGACATTGGCCTGGCCAGGCAGACATATGGTCCTGCCGATCTTTGGCCAGACATGGCAATGTAGCATATGCGCGGCAAAACAGGTTTGTCGGTGACATTCACATAATGTTGGATTCTATTCACTGTTTTAAAAACCGTCAACGACCTATAAACACCACCTTCGTAAGGTAAATCTTTTTCTTTCAACTTTGATATCTCAATTTGGGGGAGCAAATAAAGTATTTATGTTGGCCTGCGGTCATAAAAATGAAAGAAACATCAATGATTGAACGGTCGGCAAATAAGCACAAGCGTTAGAACCACATATCGTATCGCTGGCTATGCACTGAACCATAAACACCAGGGTTCCCGCACGTTTTCAAAAACCATTTTCCACACCTTTCAATACCTTTTCAATACTAAATTGACTGACTTTGATGCCACCATTTAACCATTTAGCTTCACTTTTCGAAAATTTTACTCATGGAACACTATGCAGAAAACATCCGAAGAACTGTCATCAGCGGTAAAGAACAACATTTGAACAAACAAATGGCGGAATTTGGAATTTCCATACTTTTTCAATACTATATGTACATTTTGCCCAAATTCAATACTTTTTCAAGGCCTTGAAAACCGATTTCACAATTCAATACTTTCACCACCGCGTGGAAACCCTGAAACACGGTTGTTCACTCACGCGTGACCATAGGTTCGGCGACGATGCTGACGTGCTTGTAATGCGATTGTGCGGCGGTGGTTGAGCGAATGCGGGAGGGGAGGGTCTTGAACTTGTTGCTGCTACTCAGTTTCGACAGTGACCCGAACCTGGGCAGAACAGCAGAGAGATGAGCGCGAAGAGCAACCTTGTGGATGGCATTGTCGTGAGGGGTGGCGGGTCCAGCCAGTAAGGTTACGGGGAGGGGGGCATTTCAGTAAGGTTTGGTAGTCAATTCTCATAACAGCTTCGCTGCTGTAAGTCTCATTGCAGGTTCACAGCTGTGGGAGATATGAAGTATACTTCGCAACACTGCTGTGACAAAACAACGGACGGCAAAATGGCCTTATATCGCGAATGTTGTTTTCCGAATTGTATGAAATAATGGTCGACAAGGTTACTTGCGTGGGGCATTAAGGGGGGTGATTGGGGGATCGTCACCCCTCCAGGATCGCCCCTGATCGCCGCCGAAGTATAGTTTTGCTGAGAGGCAAGCAGCGGGCGAAGCAGGCTGAGTTGCAAATACAAATATGTGTATTGACAAAACATTGAGCACTGCCCAGGTTTTCACTGGAAACTCTGCGGAAGGCGGTTGATTTGAACATTCGAAAACGAACGAAACAAACTGAGCCAATCAGGAACTTCTACTCAGTTACTGCGTAGACATGTGCGAAACGATTGTGAGGTCACAAACAATGTCGTTAAGCAAATGACGAATCGATAACGGCACAGTTCCATGAGGCAATGTCAGTCAAGTCGAAACGAACTTGAATAGACCACCATTGCTATCAACAGCGGCGAGCTGTGAAAGCAACAACGAAGCTCTATCAACAATCCCCGGATGGCACCAAGCACACAGCGTAATATCATGTATCATTCTGTCCAATGGTAGATATGCAAATTACACATGCATCGTTCAAAATTCGCGACCAATCGCAACAGCCTTCACCCACCGTGGCAAGCGAGCGCGGGGTCAGTTCACAAGCAAAGGTTAAATCGCCGAAAAGCGTAGACGCAAAACAGAAGAGAAATGTGAAGAATTATTATCAAGCAAGCGATCATTCGAGGGCTGTGACCTCATTAATAGTTTGGCACAAACTATCCACAGATAATGCCAAAAGTTCAGATGAACAAGTTGCTGAAAAGATTAGATGTGTTATCGGAAGCAATATGATGTCCATAGCATTGCGCATGCGCACTGTGCAAAAAGAGCGATCCAAGCAAAGGTCACGTGACACGTTGTATGTTGGAAGATGATGCAGTAGTTACCTGGACTGGCGAGAGAAACCAGAGCTAGTGACAAAAACAAAATCCATGTCAAGTTGGTTCGCTAGTTAAGCACGACAGACGACGCTTGCTGTAAGCATCTCAGCCTCACAAAACGCTGTGAATGCTTTGCTGTTTATGAATAAGAAGCGTTGCGAGGAATGGTTCGTTCGAGAATGTGGCATCAGGAGTATTTTGAACAATTTCGCTTCACTAATTTGTGCGGTTCATTTTTACTCTTTGAAAACGCAAGTCGATAAATATCAACCCAGTCTAATCTGCGACACTATCAGCCAGTATTCTTGCTACGGCATTGCCACTGAGCTCAAAGCATAGTTTACTTCATATCTAACAAAACAAGATTGTCTTTATGATGACATTGCCTATAGTGACGTGGCTACCGCATAGCGTGCGGGGGGGATTCCACAGCGTGGTGTTGTGTTGTAATAAACTGTACCTGATGCCTTGAAACTGCTGTTTCTTGCCGGTATAACGGAAGTGGTGCATACTCATCCTGCAAAACAACACTCATATTACAACGTGATTCACCGCCACTTGCCACGACGGCAGTCTTGGATAACGGTCTCTCTACAATTAGATTTCGATGTTTACTCACATTAAATAAGTATAAATCGTGAATTGCTGCAGCATTACTCATTATGACGTGACAGGTAACTTGCTGGACATCGCGTCCATTACGTAATACAATGACAAAACCTCGCGAGCAAAGCTATGATGGGGGCTCCGTGCACACATTTGCCGTCTGTGACAAATAAAATGACAAACAATTTTACGGGCAATTATTATCAACACAACTGCTCAATGAAACGACGCACTTGGTCGTTCGTTGATTGGTCAACACGCGGATACACATGGGTGTGCCTGAACTCAGTCAAGCATTAAAACTCACTCAAGCACGTCGAAGAAGTCGATCTGCTCCTCCGTGGTAGACTCCCTCCAGAAACCGTGCAATGCGCCGGTGGGGAGGTTGTTTATGACGTGTAAGAAGCAGAGGAGGAGGTTGCGGATCTCCTCGGGTTCCAGTTTCTCGCTCACCGCGAACCTGGTGGCGCTCGCGAGGCTCAAAGTCTGTTTGGAACGAATTTGTCGTCACTGTGCGCATTGTTTTGTCACTATGCGCATTGTTTTGTCACTGTGCGTATTGTTTCAACTTGTTGCTGCACGCAGCAGAGCTCAGAGAGATTGGCTGCATCAACAGCTGACTGCCATTAAAATATTCGACTATTGTCACGTGCTACACTACCAGCTACTGTTACTAACAATATCCGTTGTGACGACACAAGAACTCAATCGAAATATTTTTGCACAGTGGCCTTCTACATTTGGTTTCGTCAAAGTCTTTCGAGAAAAGATGGAAAAGAAAACGTTTGTGAAGTTCAAAAGTTGCAAAAACTTAGCCGCGTCCTCGATGCAACTTCTTGTGTCGCACGACAAAGAAGTTAGAACAAAAATTAAAATGAAACACTGAAATTGCAACAGTGCATCGCCGCTGCACACTGTCCACCTGTGGGTTACTACCACACGTACCTTGTCCAGCGGTGGCTTCTCTGCTTTCTCAATCCCAGCCAAGCTGTTCGTGTCGTTGACTGCCAGTGAACCGCGCGAACCACGTGACAGCAAACTACTTCCGGGATTGGCTGCAAACAAGCGGGTATCTCACAGTCCAAGTGACCATTCACGTCACAAGACAACACAGGCGAGGTGGGAACATCAGATGGTTGCTGGAATGGATTGGCGGTCTCACCACTCTCGGACAAACCACCAGTTTCCGGAAATGAAATTGTCGGACTTATTTGGGAAGCAAGCTTGGGGTACGTCGCCAGTGAAATCGTAAAACACATCCGGCTCAGGCAGACTCTTAGCTACATACAGAAGTAGCCACATGAGCAGGTATTTTCGGGCTGGCCTGCATCGCACCTGGCGAGTATTGCTTGGTACGCAGAAGAGCATGACGGGGAAAGGGAGTTTAAGAGTTTGTGAAAAATATCTGTAGAATTTAGAACTCAACAGAACAAACCAACAGACTGATAAAAAAGTTAAGGAGAAAACAAACACTGGCAGTTTACGCAAAAAAGTATTCTTGATTGGAAAAATTTTAGAATCGGCCATGACAGATTTCTGCAAATCTTATTTTTACAAAAACAAATGCTTTCACTACTGCATCCATTAAACAACAGTCTTCAAAGATTGCTGCAAAAAAAAAGTGAATTGAAACATTGTCACAGTTGCGAAAAATTAAAAAATAAACAAACACGTCGATTAGTTGACCAAGTCCATGGGGTATCGTTGTGCACGCAACTGTTCCTATTCTTTCTTCAGCTTATCCCGCTGGGAATATATGAAACATGATTTACTTACTACGATTCCATACGCCCTCACGCACCACCTAGCGAGCAGAAAATAAAAATTTCGTCGCCGCCAGGGTGAGCAGAGTTTAGTCACGTGAACAGCACTCACCAATCGCGCTCATCACGGTCGGGTCCGCGAACCTCGCTCGGACGCTGCCCGTCTTGTCCCCGATATGGGGCACGGTGAACATGCTGGACAACGCAGGGGAGCTGTCCCCCCCACCCCTCAACGCCGTGCTGCCTCCATCGACCAGGTCATCCCGGGATGACTGCACAAGCAAGAACAAACATGTGTAACATCAACAGATAGTTTTCAGGTATCTATTTAAGTCGAAGACTACACTGTAATAACAGCAAATGCAGCAGTAATCGCAGATTGATAACGGCTTGGCCAGACATTTCTGCGACGAACCTCGTTCACACGAATTTTTGGCCAGCCGCCAAAATACTGAGAGTAAAAGAATCGAATAATTCGTGTCAATTTCACGACAATTTGTATTTATCAAGCACCAGACAAATGTTGGCGCAGAAAAAACTAATGTTTTCTACGAAATCGAAAGCAGCAAAATACTCACGTTGGATGGAATTCCCGGGGAATCGGCATCGGAAGAAAAACGTCCGACGTTGTCCAGAAGTATTCTCAGGAAGGGGAGGTAGAGCGATGCGATTCTCGACTGGTGTCCCCTGCTCTGGTATCTGGAAGAGCAACAACAGCAACAGTGTTCAGTTTTGATGTTTTTGTTTTCAACTCCATCGACCGATTGCTAACTCATTAATCAACCTCTGTCAGGCAGCAATATTCTTTCTGTCGCCAAACTACCGCTCTGCGTAAACCGAGACAGGAAATCGATCTTTCAAGCTCCGATGTAACAATGATTTGCCGAGACTTCATGAAAGTTTTCAAAACAGCAACTGGCTTATTTTATGACAATACCCGTCATCTACTTGCAAAGCGAGCAGGTGCTGCTAGACATGCTGATTGCTCCGAACATTCGGCCGAACTTAACTCGATTAGTCTCATCGTGTGCACACAATCAATCACAACCAGTGTTGAATGAAATCTGTCAAAGCAAAAGCGGCGACCTGTCATCAAACACGTGCTTCGCCAGCAAACAGCGCATCGTGTCAATGGCGATGCTCCTCACATCAGGGGTTTCGTACATCGCGGAACAAACGCTTTTCAACAGTAGCGCGGTCAAGAAGTGGTGCTTGCAGTAGTCGTCACTCAAGCAGTAGCTGTAATCTGCATCAACATGCGAAACTAAGAATAGGAAGGGTTAAAACCATAACGAAACAAATCAAAAGTGCGTTCAGTTCCACGACTTCCTTAAAATAACTCGAAAATCGCGGCTGTGGCAGAAACGTAATGATATTTGAGTTCTCATTTAAGAAATTCCGTCGTACGAAACAGAATGCAATAGTAAACGCCAAGTAGACACTTGACAGACGCATGAGCTCGGTTCAAGGGCTTTGTTCTACGTCAGACTTACACTAAATATTGACAACAGCGTTCGTGCTCAGCGGCAGAGAGGGCCACGCGAACCTCAACACTCCGACACAGCCATACATCAGGATTTAGTAAATTACACTCGTAACCACAGCAAGTAGCAACCCGTCAAGTACAGGACAGGCGCTTGTCTTGCTGGAACAAGGATTCCTCGCGAATGATTGGCGCAATCACGAACGCGTATTAAATGCATGTTCTTGTTTTCGAACAGGGTTCCCACACATACTCAAAATTCATTTTCCATACTTTTTCAATACCTTTTCAATACTGAATGAAAAACCTTTGATACAATCACTTATCTTCAGTTTTCCAAAAAATTATTCTTGGAACACAAAGGAAAAAACACCTGCAAAATTGTTATTAGCGGTAACGAACAAAATTTGGTAAATAAATGGGTGAATTTGGAATTTCCATACTTTATGTGCATTTTAACTAAATTCAACACTTTTTCAAAGCATTGAAAACCGATTTCACAATTCAATACTTTCAACACGGCGTGGGAAGCCTGTTTGAACAGCGATACGTGAACCACAAACCGGTGATGATGCTGACTGAGGCCAGAAAATAAACATTTCACTCAAGGATTTCGCCTCAGCCGGAAAATTACTGCGTTTATAAGCACAAGCGGCATAGGAACATTTCGTTGCCACAGCAACCACGGCAGACATGACACTCATGCTGAAGTTATTGAAGAACTTTCGACGATTGCAGCAACACTGCTGCCGACCGTCGAAGGCTGGTACTTGTGCATGCACTCAACTGTACAATACTGTTGTTTTCTTACTGTTAGTACAATGCGCCCTTGACGTATTACATAGTTGTTAAGTGAATCGCGTGCGATGACGTCATAAAAAGCAAATTGGGCATGCGCACATCTCCGTGGTTCAAACAAAGCACTCTGGAAGCGTTTTTAACAATTAAAACGTCGTGAATTGTGGTAAGCTCAACAACACCACAGCCGTTTTGGTTTTCTCAAATTGAAAGCCACACATAAGTTTGAAACTTCATATTGGCCATTACATGCAAACAACTTATATGCCCTTTCAAGAAATACAACCTATATTTAAATGCAGGGCTTCGGAATCGGAGTCGATGAATTTTTGCAATTTAACCCGGAGTCTGGATATTTTTACTTCCGGAACTGGAGTTTGAACTTCACTTTCTCCTACTCCGGTAGTTCAAGCACACAAATTTAAAACCCATCCTGCAGCGACGTTTAGTTATGTCGTCACAATACAATTATGATGCTTCATTTCCAGACAGTGATTACTCTGGAGCTCTTGCCTGACCAAAGGTCACTGTTGTGCGTCATTCGATAATAATGTAATGCAGACATCGGAATGTTACAAACAGAGCTAGGATTTCTCTTGTGTACTAAATGCCTCCGTACCGTTATGTATTCAGTGCCTGGCTTGGTATCTCTAATTCTATTCTATCCGAATGTACTTGTTGACTGTATACAAGCCGAAGCTGCGCTCGTATATGTAATCATTACTCGTCTTTACCAATAATTAATTGCAGTGTACATACTGCGACATTGCTTCTACACACAAACGTGATGCAAGAGTTTTTTATCTGATAGGGAGACAGAATTGTGATTCAAACTGTGCTTTCATTTCTTGCAGGCAGGCATGCATGAACGACAGAAAGCTAATGTTTATCAAGATTTTGCTCTTTCCGACGATGGGAAGCATTATGTTTGGTGGAGAAGATGAATGAAAACCTTGTGACGCAATCCTATAGCTGTAGATCAAAGCAAGCACGGTACGTTTAGGCAAGGCCTTCTAGAGAGAAGTTGTGTTCTCTCTAGAAGACCTTGGTTTAGGGCAGTAGTTTGAAGCGACATCTGAAGAGAAAGCAGGTGGATATTTATAATAAAAATTGAAGAATCGGACAAGAAAATAGAGATACCACGAAGTCCTTGCAACTCATACAAGATAAGCCTTCATCCANCAGTTGTGACAAATGGAACAATTACAGTTNCTATGAGTGCAATTAAACATCGTAAAGGAATATTTGATTGTCCACAACTCCGTTCCATCAAGTTTTTTTTCCACAGCATCGTTCAAATTCTGAACGGAGAGATGGCGCGAAAGTTTTCGATTTCTTTGGATTAAGACAACATTAGAAATATGGTGATAGAAGAGGCAAAGCAACAGAAATCAGCACTGAAAAACAACTTGTTGAAAATTTTGTGCACCTGGAAATGGGTGCATGCTCAACAGAAAGGATGCAGGAAGAAGATTTAACTCCGGGTATTTTTTCAATCAATGAAATAACTGTTGTTGCGGTTGTGACACTGCAGGTCCAGCAGTGTGGGGGAAGCCATGATAATTATATGAAGCAGAGAGCAGTAAACCTGCTTAAGAATAATAGTTTAGCAGCTGCTGTTTATTGCGATCCCAGTATAGAATGATGCTCGCAGACAATCAGCAAGTCAGTGCAAAAGATTTCGAGATCATGGATTTGTTGAAAACCAGAAGAATGTCGTTTTCGCTTCAATTTTCTCATCGTCCAAAAATCCCGATGATGACAATGAACTCAACTTTGAAAAACATCTCAACAAGCCGAAAAAATCAAAGTGCAGTCGCTTTGATTCAGCGCTTCATCGCAATAGTCTGGGTGCGACTGCAAGCTTTAGGAACGCTTTCTTCATTTCATACAATGATACTCTCTCCAATTGTTCAAGAGGTTGCAGAGATTGTCACTGATCTCCCAACAATGCAAGTTATCGTTGAACGGCTCTTTTCCGCTTTACGCATCGCTAAGTCAGACTTCCGTGCGTAGATCAAAGAAGACGTGGAAGCAATTTTTGCTTTTAAGAACCAAAGCTTGAACCACCAAAATACCTGTAGACACCAGTTGACGAAAAGATTACAAATAAATTGAAGAGCAATATTGCATCGACACGACGAATGAAATTACAAACCAACTTAACGATACGGCGACCGTAAGTATTGTGGTTATGTATGACATTGGTGAAATACCAAAATTTCTGCAGTATTGCCATGCTGTATTGTGTGCGTTATTACAGACTCTGTGTGAATTAAAAATTGCACATTTTAATTCACGTCCACGTTTAAGTATCCATCAACGTACTTCCGGCAGCTGTTTGGAAGGATGCTATCGATTTTAGAATAATTTGATGGAAAAACCTGCTTTACAGAGTGCTAATTACAAACAAAGCTTGCCCAGAGACCGCGTTCAAAAACTTTTCAAACTTGACTCTGACTGGGAACCGGGTAGCAAGTTTTCCGTGTTGCATCCGGATAGCAAATTTCCGATACAGAACCCCTGAGTTAAAGTTCCTTTTTCCCACAAGCTCTAAAGAAGGCCATTTCCCTCAACGTTTTCAACCAAACTTCCAAATTTTCTTTCGAAATCATTTCGCTCTTGCGTGAACATCAAATGTCGATAAGACTTAAAGAAAACGACTTGCTTTCCAACAACACACACTGAAATGTATTCGTTAACAAGACCTTTCTAGACATGACTGTTACGCAATAATACGAGTGAGAGAAGCACAAAAAGCAAAATTAGCGACAGGCTCTGCAGGTCAGGTCAGTCGATCGGTCAGAATTACACTTCGTCATAATCATCAAACCTCTCATTGCCATGGAAACCTTCCTGCGCTCGCCCCGTGATATCCACCAGCTGTCATCTGAAAAACCGTCTTCATTCAACACATGCAGAATTACACACACGCGCCGCACTGTGCTGCTGGCGCAACACAATAAACGGTGCGAAGCGTCACTCGCAACACGGCAAAGCACGGCTGCAGGGCTCCACGAGCGAATTATGTCAACAACAACAACAACAGCAGCAGCACAAACACAGCTACACACAGATAGGACACTCGCATGACAATATATTTTAATACTTTAAGGCCTTGCCCTTCTTTCCACTTGTACAAGAAACTGCAACGGATGTGCGGCAGGTCAAGATGTTGATCAATAACAACACAGCACTTATCGCGTGCTTTGAAGTCCCGCAACACGCTAGTGACGAAACCAGTCATTATGACCAAACAAACTTGCCGGAAGTTATTCGACGTTTCATATATAAATCTTAAAATTTGGTCCGTGATTCCAAAACGCAATCCAGATGGCGGAAACTCGCGATAAAAGCACTCGAGCTTCCGGAAAACGTTTGAGCGTTCGTGGTAACAACAATTTAACTCTCAACAAAATCATGCAGGAGCATCCTATACATGACTTGTCTCAAAAACCTACCGTTCTTCGACTTCTTTGCATTGCACGCGAAGGGGAGGTTGAGGGGGATGTAGTGCTCGTGGTAACAAACGATCCGGAGAAACTCGAACTTTAATTCAAACAGGACCTGTAACAGATCGTGGTGGTCAGCCTCAAACTACATCATTACAAGTTGAACTGACTGGTCATTGAAATAAACCAAATGTATCTGACGAGGAACTCAATAATTCCAACTCCTAACATTCAAATGGGAGCGTCTTGAAGTGGTCGTTGACGCAGTTGCTTACAAATCAGTTCATTTCCACTTTTCAACAGCATTTTACACAACGAAGAGCAATAATCCGGTCGACTGCCCCCAAAATATGCATCCAGGAAAGTTTACACTGCATCTGCCGGGCACGACAGCCCGCGCAGCTGGCACGGATGTTTCGGAAGTAGATGTCGAGCCGTAGTTGCGCGGAGCAGCAGAGAGATGAGCAGCTATCGTCAGTGCAAGTGTTAAGGCGCCTGTCGCATGCGTCACACTCACTCGCTCTCAACGTTGCAAAGCGAAGCTCATCGCTGGCACTTGAGTCATAAAGACCAAAGCTTTCTTAAAGACACCGTTTAACTCCAGCTTGGAGGTAGCATTGAAAGTTGCCCGGATGTAAAGAAACCCCCAGTGACCCGTGACGACCAATTTAAGAAGCTTTACGGTTACATACAGTACATCAAACACCAGCTACCGCCTTTCCTACGCAGGATAATAACTAATCTCAAAGCTCCAGACGTTGCAATTTTGTCTGTCTGGCATTTGAACAATTTTTTCAACGAAAGAATACGACGCAGGCAAAAACTGATTGCAAATCAAAAATTTGATACAAAATATAAAACTTAGAAAGCAAAGACAAAGAATGACAGATCGACCTAAAACTAAGTTTTTCAAGTAAAGTCATGCTATCGAAAACATGTCACCAGCGTGCAAAGCGCTGTGATAAATTTAGAAAATTGTCTTTGAGCATTTTCAACATGTTCCAGGCCACCTGTGCGAGAGAAGGAAATAAACACTATCACATGAATCACTGTTTCTTTTTAGAATATAACATTTTCAGACCCTTCAAACGTTCGTCACTCCAACAAAAATAACTCGTGAACGCCCCCAACTCAACAACACCCCCAACTCAACAACACCCCCAACTCAACA
>JGI24021J15306_10001742_pt1 | contig 22105 bp, 13 predicted proteins | sample Ectturendosymbi1_FD_15306 | JGI IMG/M metagenome (IMG submission 15306) | reverse complement strand
CATTGGCAAAATGTCTACGCGGGCCGGATGAAATGGCTTCGCGGGCCGGATTTGGCCCGCGGGCCGTAGTTTGGTGACCCCTGATCTAATATAATATTCAGGCCCGTAACCAGCTTAGGACACCAGGTGGGGCGAAGAGTTTGCTGAGAGGGGCCCAAATATTTTAAACTATGCCTAATATTTTTGAACTATATCCATAACATTTTTCCAGGGTGGCGAAAAAATATTTGCGACCCCCTGGTTACGGGCCTGATAATATTGCAATCCAAAGTGACAATGCCCAAAATTACTTCGAAATTTTATTATATTTGCGTGGTTCTTTATGCACAAGTTATACTAATCAACGATTATGAGAAATGTTCTGTCAGAAAATAAATAATTAAGCTTGGCTCAATTATTTCTTTGCGTGCAAACACAAATTTACTGATATTGCAAGCCATATAGTGTACAAAGGAACATATAATCATGTTGAGATAATGCTGTAAACATACATCGAATGTTGAACGTTGTTAAAATAAGTTTAATTCAAAGCCCGTATCGTACGCTTTTGCTTGAATTTCTTAAAATTTGCTTTCATTGAGCCAAGTAGAAACGAAATCATTATATATTGTACTGCAAAACGAAATTTCAGTGATTAAATTACTTTGGTGTTGCAAAACATAATGACTGCGCAATATCTATCCGGAAAATCTGCTATTGCTTGTATCCTGCTATGATATTATCATGCTGCAGTTATTTTTCAATGCATGACAATAAACATGAATGTCAAACATTTCCTGTCCTTTTTTAGTGTTTTTCTGTTTAAAGTTGCAATCATTCTGTCATTTGGCTACAAATTGCAGACTACATAAAGGCATCACTATTTTTTTCTGACAACTGACACACTTAGGAAATTACTTCAACGCTCATTAAAGTATGATTACGTAAAAAGAACTAAAATCATATAATTGGAGTTGAACGAGGTCGTAGCATTCTATTGAAATTCTTCCGACCTCAACGAGACAATAGTTAACAAGATAAATCATGCATGTGTTGCGCACGACTTTCGCTTCAATAATGTGTGATGACGAGAAACGCTTTATTCAACCAATGAAAAGCTGACGTACGTGCATACAATTATGGCTTCTAGTTTAAATAATTGAAAATCTGCGTCGTCATTTTAATTGCGTTTATTCACTGGTGAATATCACCGATCTTACTGCACCGCTATTCAAAACGTAATCAGTTCGGGTGAAATGAAACATTTTCTCCAACAGACATTTGCCTTGGGCATATTGCTGACGTCAGTGGGGCGATGACGTGGTTCGCTGCGAGGGTGGCAAGGTCTTCTTTTGCTCCTTTAGTTTTGTCATACCACTGTTTAGACTTCAGAATAAAGTGCTAATATCATTTTAGCTTACGTTTGAGGGTGCAGTCCTACTCAACTTTATTTTGAGAAATCCTCACAACTGTTTAACCTTAACCTAACAAGCAGTGGAGTAGCAAGGGGGGTCCATGCGTGCCACCCTGAAAAAAATTTGTTTCTGACATTTAAAAAAAATACGAACATTTAACATTTCGAAACAGTTTCATTTTGCAAAAAAAGCGGAAACCAAACCGAAAAAAATCGCATCAGTTTTTCTGATTGTGTTCCATGCCAGTAGCGCAGCCAGCCCAAATGTTTGGGGGGCTAAATTTTTTATTTTAGGCGAATAACTTTATTTTGTTTGGGATACCGCTTCTCAAAGCACAAAATAACTATATGTGCTAAAAATGTAGGGGAGGGCATGGCTCCATAGGCCCACACTTGCTACGCCTATGGCCTATGCATGTCCACCTCCTTAAGGGCCAGTGTTTCGACGTGAGAAGGCTTGATTTTCAGATTCTCCTATTCCGATGTCTGGCTCCAAAGTCGCAATCGTCTTGCGCGTACGTCTGAACTTGACGGTTGCTATTAGTTGGCTGTGGTCAGTGAGAAACAGACGTGTAGATATGTCTGAGTCTTTCTTTGTTGTGATAGCATATGCTGGGGCAAATATCTTTGAGGGATTTGTGACATAACACTTGTGGCTTAGAGTAAGTGAATGGTATCTTTTAGACCAATAGAAGTGGATGGATGGAATAAATGAGCCAGCTGAATCACAGGGTTATAGACACTGTCTTGGCCCCTCTATCGCCTGCGCCGACCACTGCAGTGGCCGGTAAACACATGAGTGACCATAACTTCTGAACGGAATGAGCTAGAAAGTCACCAAAGATATCATTGGATCAGTATGACATGCCTGCAGATTTTGAGATAGGTCGCGCCCACCTGTGATGTCATTGTAATGTCATTTTCGGGGAAATATCGTTTTTCGCGTAGGCTAGAAAACCTAGTTGCGTCCATTCAGAAGGCTACAGAGCGTAAACCAAGCACGTTGGAAACAAACTTTCTATATATAAAATGTTTGTGAAGACCTTACCTTTGCAATGATGATCAAAAAATTTGACATTTCCTTTCTTGGGGGTGCCAAGGGGACAAAAACCTTGGATTTTGGTGGTATTTTGAGGTTCAGGTCACTTTTCTGACAGCCGGTATCCCCCAACCGCACCAAACCTGCAGAAAAGGTGTATGTTGATGTTTTACAACATCCCACTGAATTTCAAGCCAACATTTTGACAGGAAAGTTTTATTTGGGAAAAAAATCGAAATATCCACTAGGTGTCCGAGAAGTTTTCAGGCTGTATTTTTGGCCATAACTTCCCAACCCCTTAGGCTAGCAGCCTTCCCAAGGCCTCTGAAGCTTCAGAATAGCTCCTAAAACATTGTTAGCCGCTCAGCAAGTCGTTATCACCTGTATTTTGTTCTCTGGACCAACAGTGATCTAGAATTCAATTTTTCCGAACTCCACTTTTGGACCCCCTAATTTATCCTCCCGAAATGGCCTGAATCGAATTTTTTTGAACGGTTCCTGGTTTTCGTGTATTCCGGCGGTCAGCCAAGCGCAAAAAACGGATCGGCGGGCAAACCTGGATGCAATGCGCGTTTTTTCGCATTTACTACAGTTTTGCTAAAATTTCAGTACAGCAAATGCACAAATATGGATTTTTCTCAAAAAATTTAAATGCAAAGGTCCGTTTTTGTCATTCTCATTCGATTTCTTGCTGTCTCGTGGATCCAGGGATGTTTTCACTGGCTTTCTAGCCCGATCCATTCAGGAATTATGGCTGATCAAAGGTTTATCGACTACCATAGTAGCCGGCGCGGGATCTAAAGGGTTTTAATAGAATGTTTTGCAACGGTGTTGGAGGCAGAACTATAGTGTTACATAAACATTCTTTGCATTATTGTTCGCTAACCCTTAATATTTGTTACAGCATTGCTGCAGAGTAGGGCACTTAATTCCTAAACTGGTCGGGTCCAAGTAAAGTACGAATGCATTGTGGCATGACGTGCCATCACTCAAACAAACACTGCAATGTTCGAGCACTGTCACAAAACAAAATGCGAGTGCCGAGTGTAGTGTTCAAAGAATGCGAATACAAACAATCTGACTGCATCAAACCACGCAACCATACGTTGTTAGACTTTCTGCATCCTTCGAGAAACATGTACACATTTTTTCTCAACAAGGCCTCAAGGTAGGAATGTTACATTGAACATGATGATTACTAACACTCGCTCTCCAGGGCAGGTTCTATAGAGCTCTGCATCCAAAATTATAGGCCACACGAAATCTCTGCACGAATGACTGCCAGAATTATGATGCATACACGGACGTGCAAAAGAAAAAACAAGTACGTTTTAAACTGCATTTGGATATCGGGAAAAAAAGGCTCGCAGCTTGTTTACTGCACAACATTGATATCGCAGTTGTCTCCCAATGCCTTTGTCATCTGAGAGGTCAGTATCTAGTACAATCCCCAGATGTTTGTAGTAGTTAAAATTTACATTTTCACCATCCAGTGTCAGTAATGGGGTGACGGTGTTTTTTGGATTGTGTATATCCTGCATTGTGCGTATGGTGGTTGTGGTGCAGCCAGTCAGTACTGAAATAGTGCTGGCCTGTAGCCTTGGTTGAAAAGCTGAAAGCTGCTTCGTGGTTTTACGGAGTCTAAATAATTTTATTGGGGATATTTTGTTAAAGTTGCAACAATTGTCTGCCAAATTTAAACATTTTTTGCAAAATAGGCAGAAATTTGAGAACTGAAAATTGAAGGGGGGCCTAATTGCTCCTGTTTTGATAACCTCCAAAAGTGTCACGGGTTCCCGGTGTGAACGTGTTCCGTTTCTCTTGGCCTAAAAGATACCATTCACTTACTCTAAGCCACAAGTGTTATGTCACAAACCCCTCAAAGACATTTCCACAAGCATAGGTTATTTCAACAAAAACGATTTGACTATAGTCGACACTTTTGCTTCTCACTGACCACTGCCTACAAACAGCAACCGTCAAGTTCAGACGTACGCGCAATGCAATCGCGAACTACTGGCGCCAGACATCGGAATAAGATAACCTGCAAATCTAGCCTTTTCAAGATGAAACACTGGCCCTTAAGGAGGGTGGCACGCATGGGCCACGACTAGGAAAGCTGATTCGATTTTTTTCAATTTACTTTACGTATTTTTACAAAATGAAAGTGTTTACGGAACAGAAGTTAAAGTGTTTCCGAAACCAAAACAAAATGTTTTTAAAACGAAAATTTTTTCATTCGGAAACCATTTGCGAAGAGAGAATGTTTTCGAAAGGAAAGTAAAATTGTTTTTTATACGAAAAGATTTTAATTTGCAAACGCTTTGTCTTTCGAGAATGCTCACAATCCGAAAAATTTTTAAGTATATTTTGAAAGCGGTTAGTTTCTGATACATTTGAAAAAAATCAAAAGGCAAGCAAACTTTTTCTAATATTTCTTATTTTCTTTAAAAAAATATCGTTAATGTGTCTTTTTTAAAATGTAAAATGTTCGTAATTTTTTGGTTTTGTTTTCAAAAAAACGTCAGAAAAAAATATTTTAGGGTGGCACGCATTGCCCACCATACAATCTGTATAGGGTGACCCAAAAAACAGAACCCACAAGTCTTTGTAAAAAATTTTAATTTTAATTATTCATCTTTTCTTTTTCAGGTGGTGGTAGTAGACTTAGTGCATGAAATATTGCAACAACAGTTTTCCCACCATGTCTTGGTCAACCGAAGAGAAGGCATTTTGCGCTTATTTCACTAACAATTCATGCAAAGTAATGCAAGCAAGCTTTCGGAGAAAGTTTCAGTGTCGTCAGACTTCATGAGAAAGCACAATTTTTGACTGGATTCAAAAGTTTAGAGAGTATGGGATTGTGCAAAATCTTAATTCAAAAGGTCTGAGGGATACCTGTTCTGGTCGGACGGCACAGCATGCTTAGCAATCTCTGAAGACGGCATCACCGGCCCATATTGTTTCGAGGACGAAAAGGAGAGACCACCAACGGTGAATGCGGAGCGTTATGTGGAAGTGCTAACAAAGTTTTGGGCATTACTGGGACAATGCGAAGGGTTAAATCGAGAAGAACAGTGGTTCCAGCAAGACGGGACCACCCACTACACATCAAATAACTGCCTAGCCTGGCTGAGAGAGCGATTTCAGGGAGACTGATCAGCAGGAAGTATGAAGTTGAGTGGGCACCGCATTCACGGGACTTGAATCCTCCTGATTTTTATCTGTGGGATTTCTCAAGGATAATGTGTACCAGAACAATCCTCAAACGATTGCTGAATTAAAGGCAGTAATCACAGCCAACACCAGTGAAATACCCAAAGAAAAATATGTTCGAGTAATCGACAATTTTGCACGACGTATGCAAATTTGCCTACAACGCCGTGGAGGCCATTTGCAGCATATTTTGGTATGAACCTGACTTTTACGCGAGGGGACTTCAATGACGGAAACTTTGTGGAATGATTGTAAATAGACTGAAGTTTGAAACTTGCAAAGTATTTGAAATTTACTGGATGTCTGTAGGATTCAATAAAATTTTTATAGGTTCTGTTTTTTGGGTCACCCATATCGACCTAATTCAGAAAGCTTATATGATTATGTAAACTCGGAATATTGTACATTGGAATCACTCTAAATGAAGCTCGAAAGCAAAAATAAATTAGGCTGCTTCACGTTAACATCAGAAGCCTGAAAATATTTGGAAAAACTGGACGAACGTCTTGCGGCGTTAGAACGTTACCTGACATAACAGCAATAACAGAAAATAGAACAAAGAATTCTATGAATTTTGGTTTCTGTTTGGAGGGATACTCTGTTGAATATCATGATTACCCAACGAACGCTGGAGTTAGGATACTTTTCGTAAAGAACAGTTTGGCATATCGCGTTGAAAATATGCTTATGGTAGACACACCCGGCTGTGAAAATCTTTGTTTGCAATTTGACACAAACAGCTCAAACACATTTGCTATTCGTCTTGTGTACAGACGCCCAAATTCTAATTACAAAGATTTCCAAGATAAGCTAGATTTGACTATTGCCAAGCTTAGTGAAGCAACGTCAAAGTTTCATATCTGCGGTGACTTTAATATTGATTTATAAAAGTACCATGAAGATAAGCGTGTTGAAGCCTGTGTAAATATGTTGCACAGTTGCGGATGTTGTATCTCTCCAAACTGTCTTACTATACTGCAGATTTTCTCCAAATAGCTCATTTTAGATCACATATACACGAACAATGCTTCTGATGACCCTCAAAACTTCATTCCTGTGCATGACATCTGTGACCATTATCTATTATTTATTTCGGCAGGCAAAAGGGATAATCTAAGTTTCATCACAAAAAAAAAGGGCTAACCTAAGTTTCATCACAAAAACTTATGTGTCGTAACTTGGAATTCTTTCAATTAGAGCTTTTCAAACTGATTTGTCGGAAATAGTAAATTAATATATTACAAAACTCATCAAACTACATCTGCAGGTAATTTGTTTTGGATCTTCATCGAAAACTTTGAGTTAGTACTTAATAAACATTCTCCCTTGAAAGAACTCAGTAGAACAGAAATGAAATTTCGTAGCAAACCGTGGTTGACAAAACGAATTATGATTTCTATTAAAAGCAAAAGTACATCATATAAAAAGCAAAAAAGCGGAACTCACCAGAACGCTTTCACCGATATAAAATGTACAGAAACAATTCAACTTACGTGAAGGAAAAGTCTGAAACAGTGTTTCCCAATCCTTTTAGGTTTGCGGCACTCTCCAGGAGAGAAATATAATTTGCGGCACCCAGCATCAAGCCCATAGCAATTTGCTTTAAAGTTTGATATTATTTTAAATTTGTATTTTAATGATATATTGGAAAATCATGTTAATTCAGGGCACCCCTAAGTATTGTAAATGACGCCCTAGGGTTGCGCGGCACCCCGGTTTGGAACCACCGGTCTGAAAGATTGTATTCCAACAATTTGTTTGAAACAAACAAAGCTAACGCTAAAAACGTTTGGCAAGGAATTAATGATTTATTAAGACGAACGGAAAATAGGACTTTTCCTCATACTAAAAACATTGCGACTGATAGCCAAATCATCACTGATGGTAGTGAAATTAGTAATTTCGTCAATGACTACTTTTCCACAATAGGCTCACGCATGGCATCAAACATCAGTGTCCCACTGATGCTGATATTCACTGCAAATCTTTAATTTTTTATAACTGCAATAATCTCTTTCAAATGCCTATTGCCCACAATGGAATTTTAACCATTATTAATTGCGTTGACTCATCAAAAAATTCTGGTGCACGTAACATACTAGTAAATTTAATAATGCTCTCTGCAAATTATTATGTTATATTCTAGTTAATGTTTGAAATTATGCCGTTACCAATGGCGTTTTCCAGATATTCTGACATTAGCGTATGTAATGCCGGTACACAAAAGTGGTCCAAAAGAAATCTGCAACAAATACAAACCCATCTACTTTTCATCCCCATTTGCAAAAATATTTGTCTTNACAATCAATTAAATAATTATTTCAAGCTTCCAACTATTGAACAAATAACAGTTCGAGTTTCGGCAAAATCATAATANGTCCTTCGCTGTTTCCAGTATTTTTAATGAGTTTGTGCAATGTATGGATGAATGAAAGATAGCTGCTCAACTGTTTTGGACCTAGCTAAAGTCTTCGATGCTGTCGATCACAAAATCCTATTGAGCAAACTGGAGAGATACGGAGTAAGAGAATTGCTTCTGCAGCTTATAAAAAAATACTTACCAAACCGGTATTTGAGAACAGTTGTTGATGGCTTGAAATCGAAAAAGAAACTTGTTACTTGGGGAGTACCACAGAGATCAACGCTTGGGTCTTTTCTATTTTAGTTCATAATAATGTCTTGGTTTGGCAGTGAATTCAATGTCTGCGTGTTTGCTGATGACACCATGGTTTCTGACAATTATCTGTCCCTNCAAACTAAAGCAACTTGNATAATTCAAAAAATTGGTAATTGGTTGAAGGCAAACAAACTTTCTTTGAACTACAACAAAACTTGGCACATGATTGTCACTGGAAAGAAAGAAAAATACAACTTTCATATAAAATCGGCGGATATGAAATATCTCAAAAAGAGTGTATCAGGTATTTAGGGCTGATGTTACATGATTCCTTAATTTGGAAGCAACATAGTGCACAAATTTCCCGTACGTTATCGAATGGTTGTTGGGCGTTTTCCCAGATCGGAACATATTATAACTCACAAATAGTTATAAAAGTTTATTTTGCATTGCTTTATCCGCATATTCAATATTGTATAACCAGTTGGGGATGTGCTGCTAAATTTGTCTTAGACCTTTTATTCAAACTTCAGAAGCGCATGGTAGCCTACGTATTCGTGATACAGATTCTTCGATGCTGTTGTTCCACAAATTAAACCTGTTGACGCTGAACGATGTTTTCAAATTGTAAATCTTCAACGTCATGCAAAACATAAAAAGCAATGAGCACTTACCGGACTATCTTTCAAAAAATTTTGAACGAGAAAATTGAAAACACAGTTATAACACCAGTCACTCCTTCACAAGCAACTACGTATTACCAAAAATTGGAACGGAAACGGGAAGAAATCAATACTTTATTAAGTACCGACGATCTGGCAAGAAATTCCACCGAATATGAAATCAAAATCTTTTGCTTCTGTTTAAGAAAACATACACCAATCATTTAATTAGCAATTATAAAAACAGATGATGCCTGCAATCCACGGATGTATAGTGGAGTGATGTCATCCAGCAACATTTCCTTGAACTTAATGTGCAAGTGTATCGTAACCATTTTTTAAATGTTTTATTAACTTCGCATTACGCTCTGGTTGGTCTTGCTCATCTTTGGATTCTACAAGCGTGATTGAGTAAGGTCAAAGCTATGTTATGTTCTTTGCTTTCGCTTCTGTTGGTTTGCGCAGGGCTATAGCAAGCGTGTTCGAGTAGGGCAGCTATGTCCAACCCGCGGCCCAGTCCAAGTTTTATGCGGCCCGGGTTAGGTTTTCTCTGTCGTATAAGTAGCCATGGGCGTCCGCAAAAATTTTTCCAGGGGGGGAAAGTCGACATTTTGCTTATCTTTTTCAGTTTGTTGGCGATGCAACCCAAATGGACGTACACAAAAAATTGTCCAATTTCACGGCAACAGTCACGTACAGTGTTTTCCCTATAAGAAAATTTTACACTGAGAAAATATTTGTTTTAGTGAGAATGGATATTTTAAGAGTGAGTTAGCAGAGTTCCAAATGAATTACAAACTTCGCGAAATATTAGAATACGCACAAAATCTTATCAAAATACGAACAAATTACATATTCAATTCAAATAGCTCCCCCTTGTTTTCGTGTTTTTCCAATGTTTTGGAAGGTTGCGAGTGTTCGAGGATGAGATTTCACTGTGCACATGGTCTGCTGGTACTGCGCAATTGCGCACTTTAGAGGCAGCGGCGGGTCCAGCTAGTAACTTTAGGGTGGGATATTTCAGTGGTAGTCAGTTTTACAACGGCTTCGCTACTGCAAGAAGAGATGATGTATACTTCACTACACTGCTGTGAAAAACATTGGACGACAGAATGGCCATATATCGCGAACAATAAGACAATTCGCACATGACGAAAGTCTTATTCGGAATTGGTTTCGATGTGTTATTTTCCGAATTGTACAAAAACATGGTGAATAAAGTTACTTTCTTAGATTTTAGGGTGGGCGATCGCCCCCCCTGAAACCGCCCCTGTTTAGAGGGAGCATTGGTTCCAAAAATGAGCTTATTTGGCAGCAATACTTCTTTTTCACACATGCTTCTTTCAGGCACGTAACCAGCTTGGGACACCAAGGGGAGCGATGAGTTTTCTGAGAGGGGCCAAAAATATTTGAACTATGTCCACTAGTTTTAAATTTTGTCCAACACGTTTTTCCAGGGGAGACGAAAAATTTTCCAAGGGGTGCGTCTCTCCCTCTGCGCCCCTAATAACGGTCCTGGTTTATTTACACATAGTACAAACCAGGAGCGGGCAAACTTGTTCAACGGAAGTCATTCGCAGAAAACCAAAAACACCGGCGAGCCGCAAAACCAGTTTGTAGTATCAATACAAATACTGTAAGGAATGCAAGTTTTACATTAAAATGGTGTATAGTGATTGTCAATATTAAGTTTTTGTTTGATTTTCTAGTCCCCGAAAATCTGGACTGTACGTTGTTAGATGTGCGAATTAATTCTCCCAAGTGTTCATTTTTCAGGGTTGCACAATGTTTTGATTTTACTAACCTCATTACAGAGAAACAAAATTCGTAGCAATATGCCGTGCTGTATGTAGAAATGAGCTGTATATTGGTCTTTTATATTCTGGGTATTTACTTTCTGCAACCTGTTGTCAGAAATTAACTGCAGAGTGGCATTGAATTAAGTTTTTTAGAGCCATATTTCTTGCACTTCGGCCAGTTTAATTACTGCAGCAGTCAAGTGTGTGACAAACCGTTGGTGAACTGGACAGCCATCATCTACTACATTAACATTGAATGGATTTACAGGAACGCAAAACATGGTTTTAACTCTTGGAAATGCTCAAATCTGGCTTGGAACTCCTCCAGTAGTCCTAAAATTTATTTCAGTATTCTTCCACTTTGTGGTCTGCAGTTGCCTCCACGAAAAGCATTCATTCTCATTCTGACACTGGAAGAATGACAGAACGCTTTTGACAATACGTGTTTGAAAAATTTGAATTTCGTATGGGAACTTAACTAGCCTAACTTGAGCTTTAGGTTCACTGTCGTTGTTATCAAATCGCGCAGACTCCCTGGTGACTAACTTCACGAACTGGTGTAAACACTTTGATAAATGAAACAAACGTTAAATATGAGGTAACGACTCTCTGTCAATTTGAGATATTGCTATTTATTTAGAAGTGCCACACAAAATATGTCAGCGAGCCGCAGTTCGCCCACCATTGGTACAAACCGAATTGTCTTAACGCTATGTCTCGCAGCATTACCTACCAAGAAGTCTGCGTTCAATAGTTACATGCGGCAAAACGCCTACCACCGTAACCTGAAGTGCATCTTCGGATATTTGTTGCCATGTTATTGTTAGGCAATAAAAGGCCAATGGCAGAACAATTCGTTTGCAAATTGCGCAACCTGCCTCTGCAGGCAAAGAAGCGAATTTAGTGAACTGCAAGCTCATCACTGCATGACACCAGAACAGTGAACCTGACTGTTTTGTAGTGGAAGTGTCATATCGGCAAACAAACTGTTATTGCAAGAATTAACCTAACTGGTCAGAATCAAAATCCTGATTTCACGTTTTCTATAAATTTTTGCCTCTTACTTCCAATTTCCAGGGGGGTCAAATGCCCATTTTGCCCCCCCCTGCGGACACCCATGTAAGTAGCCTACATTGTCACTATACTTGCCTATAAAATCACATTATTGCAGTTAAGACTCGAACGTTTTCACTACATTAGCATTTAAACAAAATTTATTATGCAAGATCAAAGTAAGTCATTCAATGCGCGGCCCTCTTTATTATGTTATTCAATGTGCGGCCCTGATCAAGATAATGACGTAATTTTTAGCTCAGTAAGCACTTTCGGTTGAACATAGCTGGCTTAGCGTGTTTAGCAAGTGATTGGGTGGTGGCAGACGGGATGACCGGAGTGTCTTTTCGCCGCCTACAGGCCTTACTGTGTCTGCATTGACAAGTGTACTTGCGTTAAGGCCAAAAATAGAATTATTGTTTTTGTTAAGGTCAAAAATAAAATGGTTGTTGTTCACTCCGGGATTAATCTGATTTCGACATGCATGGCCAAAATGGACCATATTTTACAATGAATTCGAGTAGTCCCATCAAATGTCCATTTGTTGTACGTCTCTTCGTGACCGCACAGAGCACGAAAGCGTTTTGTGCATTACATTACTACGTCTTAAGCACGCATCAGAATCTAATTTCTGCATATAGTGCTGCTTATTCCTATTTGTTGATGTTTACGAAGTGATTCTTGCGCAGAAGAACGCTGCACAAAAGAAATTACTGCACTGTGGTAAACAACAGACTTCTCATGAATCTCGAGAAGACATGTGGTATTTTCCATTCATGAAAATCGTTCACGAATTTCCGAATGTCTTCCGGAGAACACGCGGACGTAAAAACAAAATGAATTTCCAGATGCAGAACAATAACGTGGCCAGAAACACTGATACTTCTTTTGTCAACTGATGAGTTTGTTCATACGTTTGCTGATTTGCTGATTGATATATGCTGCTCATGTCTTCAAGCAATTGTTCGCTAGTTGAAAGACATGCTGAAACATACGGATCGGCCTACTCTGGAGAACGTAGCAGAGATTCATAAAAGGAAGGATTGGTAAGTGACGCAGCGAGGCAATGGAAAGTGGCGCAAACCATATTCATGACACAAAACAGAACGACACGGTGCAAATCATTGCCTGTACTCTATTGCTATAGATAAGAGAAAAATTATTATTTCTTTTGAAGGACACTGAGAGCAGTTGTACCGACTGTTGTTATCAACCTAATTTGAAGGTTGCATTTCACCTTATTAAAATTGCAGTCCTCCCGTTTCAAGGTTCCAGTGCTTAAGGACTATGCGTGGAAAAATCAGTGATGGATTGTAGAAAGTTTATGATACAAACAAATCCATATCAAACTTCCACCACTGAATTATATTGGTGTTTTTTGCTTTACAAAAACTTTACTCATAAAAAATGACCGGTTTCACACAGGAAAAAACAAAGAATCTGCGAATCGCTTTGTCTGCGTCGCCTTTTTGGAAACGTATTGCTGGAATGTTGATATGTGCAAGTCCAAATCACCGCAAAGTGATGAAAGCAGAACACGGGAGACAGATTCCTCTCAAGCTCACAGCAGACCTAGAGCCTTCGATTTTCGACGACACCAAGAAGAAGTCTCTGCGAACTCAACTTTCTAGAAATGTTTGAAATGTGTTTCATCCAGAGAAAAATTAAAGAAACACTTGAAAATTAAAAGCGGCTGTGTTATAAAACGCCCACTAGCGGTGGCAAGCACATCGTAGCTGGAAAGAACACAGACGCCTAAAAATGCTTGCTTGACCAGTCTNATCACAGCGTTGTTTGTAGATAGCCGTTTCGTAATTGGCATCAATGTTGCATTTTGGCTGTGGTGAGACCAGCAATTTGGTCATATAGTGCGTTTGAAAATACAGTACCTGCGGTTTCTCTGAATCTTGCTTTACTTACTATTTCACTGGGTAACCTGCGGTTTGCAGTTTTCGGGACTGAGGATGTGTAAGATACGTGAGATCGGTTTCTAATTAAAATACATTTGCTGACTGACCCCGACTGCGTCATTTTTGTGGAAACGTTTTGCTGAAACAAAGGATTTCCATCACAATACTCCTTGCTAACCAGCAGGTACAGCCCTATCAATGGATCTGTAGACAATGTTGAGATCTGTAACGGATGGATTTTATAATAGGTCATTGACAAAAGGCCTATGTTCAACGAAACTGACTTTGTGCAATGACACCCTTAAAAACTGTGCCAAACATAACCAACTTCAAACTAGATATGCAAGGTGTGGTGTCTCAAATTATCAAAATAAAACACGTCTCAGACATTTGATAAAGGCCATTAGCATTAACGGCGCGAACGCGTAGGAACCGGTTGGGACGGTACTTATCTCTGGCATGTCAGTTGCGTGACAAAGTGGAAGGTTAAATGCATTGCGCGCGAAAGTTGTCGTGTGCATGGTGATGTTTGTATGGAAACAAACAGACCTCAGTGCGATCATGCAAAGTTGTTTATGAATGAGGCGATTAACCACCGAAATATTTGGAGAATTGACGCAAGAGATTCGATCATTTCTAAATTAAAAAGGGTTTGATTTTTGGTACAAGGAGGAAGCAGTTCACCTCTTCTGAGCCTTTAGCTGAATTACCTTATTGTGAAAGCCTTGTTTAAAAATAGGCACATTTATTGCAAATTGCAATCAAGCTGAAAAATTATCTTGTATCGATACTTAATTTCAAAACTTCCTGTGATCGATTTGGGACTTTTCAACAAATTTCAGTCCCGGTTTCGTGCACAGAACCAAGCCTCAGTCTCGAAAGTTATGGTCAAGAATAGGTGCACGACTGTCCATGTCTGATCACACCAGACTTTTTCTTCCTCTTTTCTGCTCAAGCAGTTTGATAAATTAACGTGTTCTACTGTATTCTAAAAATCAAGAAACAATCCAATAAATTTAAATTCAATATGGGTATGTGCTGTCCCACAGAATCTTCAAGCTCTGCAATGAATACTCGACACTTGACACTGCTATGTAACCTCCCTGATTAACATGTCGAAATAGCGAATTGATCTGGAATCGCTCGTGGAATGTGATTCTAACAACGAAGTTACGAACCCATGCAGAACTCGTAAAATGTCAAATTTACTTGAAAATATACCATATCTATACTTGTTTAATTGTTCTACAACACGAAGAATCAAGTAAGCATACGATTTTTATAACTGTACAATCGACGCACTTATAGAAGGCAGCTATGAAATTCTGCTTAGGCATAACGACGTATCGAAAATTTTTGCTTCATGATGGCAATTGACTCACACCATTGTGTTTAACTGACTTAAGATTGCATTACTAACAGAACTCTAGGTTCTTCTTACCACCTTCTTATTCTTTGCAGCTAACCCAGTTTTGAGAAATATTTGTTGTTTTTTAACTTGGGAAGACGAAGACATTAAAAGAGTTTCTGAACGTCTACAGTTCCTGATTATTCTGTCAGAAAGCTGAACAAGTACCAAAGTCAGAGACACTAATTCCCGTAAACCTGGCGCATTTAATTGTCAAGCCTTAAAGAATTTACACGATTTTGTTGAGAGGCCAGGATTGTGTTCTGACCCTAAAATTTATAGAGTATCCAAGGATTCATCTGTGCCTAACTGCGCTCACGTCGTTACATTAAAGTAAAAGAAAAGGGAACAAACAAACACAAAGGTTGCAGAATATTGTATATAAAACGATCAGAAAAGGAGCAGAAGGAACAGGAACAGGGCGTAAACGCTAACCAGGAAATAAAAAATGTGTCTCCACAGCTATGCACTGACTGCTTTACCAAGTAAGGTCAGTATTTGTTCATCAAGAACTTCCTGAAAGAGGTTCGTTGTAACCGCAAGCAAAATATTTATGCCAGCTTGGCTATTAGCAAGCGCATTAGCGAATTCTGTTATCTACGCTAAAAGATTTTACAGGAGTTTGATGTTGTCGCTACTAGACTGAAACAGGATGGCCTTTTCTTTCGGCTGATGAAAAGGTCAGAGCGAAAGATTGATAAAGGTCGTTCTGGTATTGGCAGATTGCTTTATATGCAAACAGCAAACCGAGATACCATCCCGAAATAAGATTTATGCGCAGTCGTGCAGATGCACGGAAAATGAAAAGTGCAGGGAGGCATGTTGCCGCACATGGTTACGATGTGCATTGCCTTTTATTACCAATGCCAGGTTTACGGATCTCCCTTCATTTTCTGACGCATTCAATTTAACATATGTGTGTTACAATCCTCCAAACATTTATGCAATAAAATTTCAAATGTACTTCCAGTCAAAGCAGACGTTTTATTTTTGTCATTGAAAACCTTGAATAGGTTTGTGATGCCACTATGTTAACTCTTTTCCTTTGCCACAAAAACCGAAACATGTACTTTAGTGTTGTGCAATTTTATATTCAGGTGGGGCGCTTTTGGAAGTACGCTAAAATCAAAATCCCAAAGTTGTTTTGTCTCGTCGTTCCTGTCAAATACAATCGAAGATCTAAAGCTTAAACTCTTTCTGGCATCCCATAATTTTCTTTTTATATCGTCAGCGCCTCTCATACTATTACATAGCTTATACAATCGCAAGAGCATTACAGACTTATTCTCTAGAGCCGATATCAGCAGTTTATAATTGCGCCGTGAAATGTTGGAACACTACCGAATTTTTGCTTTCAAAATTCGCAAAGACTTACAAACTGCAGAAAATTATACAGCAGTAAAATGACATTTAGAGCATTTAGGTGGTTACTATCAGGTATAGATATATTGCATTACAACTACAAGCTTTTTTACGATTGCAACGAGCTCATCAATTTTCTTACGATATGAGACAAATTAAAACTAAGCAATTTACTTTACCGGCAACACATTCCATCTCAAGAATGGAACTTATTAAACTACAATATGTTTTAAATCTGATCACAAACTCTTTTATTTTTGAACACAATGTATCCTGGACTTTTTTCAACACATTATAGGAAAGTGATAAAGAGAGAGAGATGTATCTAGCGACGGTGAGCAAAGTATACATATTCGCAGAAAGACGAATAAAATATAACATAATAATTAGCAAGCGCCCCAGTTGACAGCAAAACATAAAACATACAATATTTGCTGTGTATAGTGAGTATTTTAAATTTTTCCGAAGCTCGGACATCGACAAATGTTATCTGGGCAAGATGTCCTATTAAACGTGTCAAGAGATACCGATATGTAAATAGCAATATAACACAAACTCACACGTTCCAAAACAGAAAAAAATCACCAAGAAACAAAACAGCAAAAAATGAAAGTAATACTTCCTGAAATTTAATAGGCCAATAAAAATGAAATTCATTTTGATTACTTAATATTGTGAGAATACGAACTCTTGTTTGATTGCAAAAAGTACTGGGTACAGCCTTTGCAGTAAATTTTGTTCCATCTTATTCCAGAGGGAAGCTCCATTATACGAAATTGATTTTTGCCGGCATTGCTTGAAACTCAATGATCAAAGTAAATTTCCATATTAGCAAATATGGTTTGATAAAAAAAACAGAAGTTTCTTGAAAAAATGCATTGTATGTTCCTGGTAATTTTCCGTGGTGAAATGTGTGCATACATTTTGCTGATTCAAATTGATAAATATCACTGAGTTTCAATTTTTTAAGTTCTAGCACAAAGGAGTTATGTGACATCTATATTTGCTAAAATTCATTATCTTTAATATGTTGTTTTGTAATACTGAAATATCAGATTTTAGGTTTAGTTTAAGGGAACACCAAGAAATTTTATGAGGCCGCAATTTTTGGGAAAATGTTTAAAATAATTCCTATACGTATTGTTTACTACAGTGTTGGCAGTTACAGTGCAAAGTAGTACTACTGTATTTGCAAAAATTACAACAAAAATTTTTCAATTTCAACTTCTTAATACAGCTTTTGTTCATCTGTGAAAGCATCGGTTTCTTACTTGTCATCTGCACATTCTACGGTCTTTAATGCTTGCTCTGTCACTCCGTCTATTCTTTGCTTTTATCCATTTCAATCACAAATTTCATGGGCAACCTCGAGCGCACCCTCAACATTAAGCTGCTCTGAACCCAGTCTCGGCGTCATGGGGGCCATGGTGGGCTTAGCCCCCTAAACAAAGATCCAATCACCCCAAATTGCAATATGAACACTATAAATTAGTGGAGGTTTTGTTAATTTTCAGAATGTAAACCCCCGTGCCCAAACGTAAAGCCCCTCTATTAAAGTCTTTCTGGCGATGGTTCTGTCTGGGCCAGTGGTTCTCAAAGGAGAGCCACTTGGTTCACAAAGGAAGGAATTTTAATCCCTGGGAGGGAATTTGTTCCAGAGAGGAATTGGGGAGGAAAAGCTGTGGATGAAAAACACAAGCTTTTATTATTAGTTTGTTAACACATAAAAAAACTGCACAGCGAGGTTGGTTTACATGGGAATGTCTACACTCTACAGTATGCAAGCTCAAGAGATACCGACATATAAATAGCAATATAACGCAAACATCATCATCGTTTGAGGCAGTTTTTTCAGTCCACTGCTAGGCCGCACTAGATCTCGGGGCAGGCGTTGAGCAGACAATCAATTGTGCATTCCATGGGAAGGTCGATGCATTGGACATTGGAGGACAACATGCGCGACGGTTTGTTTTTCTGCCCCACACTCACAAGCCTCAGAGAGAGCCCATACCCCATTTGTGCAAGCAGGAACAGAAACGTCCGACATCAGTGCAGAGGCAGTTGAGCCGGACCCACGATGTTCTTGGCAGAGCCTTTCCAGGAGGTTGGGTCGGGTACGAAAGTACGGAGTCTCGTAGTTCTCTCTAACCTTTCCGCATTCCACCTCACTTCTGTTATTGTCGTCAGATGAACTGATAAGTTGTTGAGCAGCGGGTACAAAAGGGTGTCNCGATTTGAGATGCCGTGCATTCCCTTTTGATGGACAGGAGAGCGCTGAGTGAAGCAGGTGTCCGGGCACCATGGGACGGCGTGCTAGAGACAGCGTGGCTTCTTTGCGACGAAGCTCAGCAGGTTGGATGCCTGTGAGGATGGGAAGGTTGTTCGCTAGTGTGGGACGCGGGCATCCAGTCGCAATTTGCAAGGCGTCGTTGATGGCGTGGTCAGTGAAGCGGGTGTGATCACTGCGGAACCAGACAGGAGCGCAGTACTCTGCGGTTGAGTGCACCAGGGCTAGGGTGGCTGTTCGCAACGTTGTTGCTCCAGCACATTAGCCAGAACCAGCAAACCGTCTCACGAGTGCGATGCGTGATGTCAGCATTTTGCAAAGTGAATCGAGGTGTCGGCGATATGTGAGCGACCTGTCCAACGTTACTCCGAGGTATTTGGGATCGGAGGCGAAGGGCAGTGTTTCGTTGTTTTCGTTACTTTTAGCTCACGTTTAGCTTCCTTGTTGCTGAGGTGGAAAACTGTTAACGTTTCTTTTCTAGTACTGAACTTTAACTTCCATGTCTGGAGGTATTCACCTATGACTTCCATGTCTTTGCTTCACCCCTTCCACTGTTTGTCAGTCTCCATCATATGCATTGTTGCTAGGTGATGTTGAGGAGAAGGGGAGTCACGACGGATCCCTGTGGGATAGTGTTCTTCAGGCGTCGTAACCTGCTCCGTTTGTCGTTGCCAGTTGTAAGGGTGAAGCTGCGGTTACCAATCAACTCCATGGTCAGGGGGACCATGCGCCTGTGAGGTAGCAATCGCAGTAACTTGCAGGTACGAGCTGCTGTGCAAGTACAAGCTGCTGTGGCGACTGATATATAAAAGAGTCTGTTTGGTTCATAATGGTGTATTGTTTTCCCACTGTACGTAAGGTGAAATTTTTGCAATTATCATTTGTGATCTTTGTTGGGGAGGAATTGACAGAGTTTGTGTTTGTAAGGGAGGAATGTGAAAAAAACTTTGAGAATCACTGGTCTGGGCCGTTCATTCAAACATTTATCAGAGCATTCAGAGTTACTGTACATCAAGCAGCCGATTTCGTTGCTTGGTTTTAATACGACACAGAGTCGAAAATTCTCGCTCTGGTCAGGCTGTGGCACATGGAATGGACAGCGCAATGCAGCAATATTGGTTGTCTCGTCAACCATACTAGTCTAGCATAGGCTCTGCTTGACATAAGAAACAATGTATCACTCTAATGTTCCAAGATGAGCAAAATAAACTCGGTTGCTTCCATAGAACTGGTATGGCGAAGGTCGCGAAGCCGATCATTACGGCCAATGCAGTCTACCAAGGTTTGCAAAGAAGCTATTTTTCGATTCGCTATTTCTTCTTTCAAAACCAGTATATCAGATGTACGCGCTCAGTTACCGTGTTAACTTTATTTGAAATGCGATCCTGGTGAATAGCATGAAATACTATGGTGAAGTGCATTGAGTTTTTCCAGGCTATTGGCTTTTTGGTGTTGATCAGAGCTGAGATGATTATCTAGGCGGTTTGGGCGTGGAGGCCTGGCAGGCTCGGTGGTGTAAATATTACTATTGTTTCCTCGGCCGGTGGTAATTGCTGGATGCATAGAGCATAGCAAACATGTTTTGTCTCCGTTAGCATGCAGAGTGAACACATTCATTAGTAGGGATTCATCAAAACATTTCAGTTTAATCCATGATTGAAAAGTATTGTTAGATGCTGCTGACTGACTGTAAGCTGAAACTGACGATGTTTTTGATATTCTAACAGTTGAATGCTATTCTTTCTAATCGAAAGAACCTTTGCAGTCACTGCTGCTGNCGTTTGCGCTTTCTGGATGGCTAGCAGCAAGAAATTTTTGTTGAGGATTACTACAAAAGCACTGTTTTATGCTTGGATGGCTAGCTTTACGTTTTTGCTGCGACAATATCTTCTGAAAATACCGACACAACAAAGTAACTGTACACAATCTGGAAAAAGCCTGGCTTGCTAAAAACGTTTGACACCGTGGAAAAGACTTGGCTTGCTATAAACGCCAGACTCAGTGGCATTCAAAGCGTTAATTATTACATAACGCAATGGTTTGTCTCATAAATGCTCTCAAATTATTAATTGTTGCGTTACATGGAATTTCAGAGATGATTATGATGAATAGGCGAGACTACTGCCTGTACTACACTTATTTGGTGTGAGGCGAATCGGTTTGGAACGTTTAACTGAAGCAATAATTCAACTAAAACTTTTCGTGGTTGTTCAGATTTAATGTGAAAGTACCAATTATATGGGTCCACACAGGGAATTTATCGGACCGTTTTGGACCCATAAGACGCCTTAAAAAACTGGGAATGACCACACAAACATATAAGTTTATACTGTATAACACATTGCATCATTCCAGATGTGCTTGCTTGTTATTGTATTAAAATTGTCTCCGATAGTATGTGTTTTATGAATGAGAGACAGATAAACAAGTTATTTCAAATACTTTTGAAGAACGTTTCGCAATTCTTTTTGTAGTTGCAGTGACGTTTCACCAAAGTAGGACTTGTAAAGAAGAATTCTTCGAATATCAGTCGTTTTTTCTTGCTTGTTTTTAGGAGTGTTTTGTAACGTTTGTTGAGACGTATTTTGATTTGCTTGAGTATAAACCAGTCGAGGTATCCACTGCAAAGAAAACAGGACTTATTATTTTGGAATTCTTTGTGGATCACTTGATAAGACCTGCAAATTTCATAGGAACGACGCAATAAATTTTGAACGACACTTTTTTATATCATATTGGCGACAAGCTTTACCATTTATTGTACAGTCCTGTACGAGTGGATTTGTTTTGTTACAAAGAATTCTGTCAAAGTAAATTTCATTGAAATCAAGCAAACAAATAAATATGTCATAGGCTGATTAGAAAAAAATGTGGTCAATCTCCATTCGTCTGACCAGCAACCATCAACCGTGTTCAGCCTATCAAGTATCAACATTCATAGATAACATCAGTTTTCACCAAAAAGTTTTCAGGGAACGCCAAATGTTTGATCATTTGATTTAGAAGCATTTTTCTCAATATTGTAATCACCGACATTGCGGTGCATAGTTCCAGATACCTGGCGATTCTGACCTTTTCGGTCGTTTGGTGTAAGTGGGCGACGTTCTTTTCAATTTAATCTCGCCCTGAGGCAAAACGAAAGCTTTTTTTCGGGCGCGTGATCGAGAATTTTGTAAAAATGCCGACTACGAAAACTGCGTGCAAGCTCCGCCAGGTCGGCGAATTTTAAGCGACCCCACGTCCTGCGGAGCTTCAGTTGCGTGTCAGGACTTCATCTGGGACCAGCTCACTTGCAAGCTATGATCGTTTTCGGACTCAACAGTTGAACATCTAAATAATGTTTTGGTGTGGCGCGATGG
>JGI24021J15306_10001741_pt1 | contig 22115 bp, 9 predicted proteins | sample Ectturendosymbi1_FD_15306 | JGI IMG/M metagenome (IMG submission 15306) | reverse complement strand
CGATCATTATTTTTTTCAAAATATGTTTGAGGCTTGGGTCGTTGTGTGAGGCGTTTTCACCAAACTCAGATCTGGGTAGGGCTCAAAAAAGTTTGGGAACCGCTGATCTAGCCACTCTAGCTTAAGCAGTTGAAACGTTTTTAAAATCCATGAATGTTTAAATAACAAAATCCAATCGACTGGGAAAAAAGTCAATTTTTTTCATATTAGTTACATGCGCTTTATGGATAAAACAGATTGCAAGCTATCTGTAAGTAGTGTCAGTGTCAATGTCCTCAGCACTTCCAAAATATAAAACATCTTCCTACTTGCTGCTGAGTCTACCCGTTGCAGGGGAATGATTCCAAGTTTACAGTAGGATAGGGTGGCAATTAACATCAGATGAAATTTGTAAGACTTTGTAGACTATGCACAGATCGGATTGTAATTACTTGACCCAAATTTTTTTTTCACCGGCAAGTTAATATGAAATCATTGATGAAAACGTTAACGCTCCACATGATTGTAATTAAACCATCACAATGCAGGCTTAATCGCAACAAATAAATATATGGAAAGAATGCAATTGTTGCCAAACAGTGTCTATGGCAGGGATCTCAAACACGCGGCCCATGGGCCGCAGTTGGCCCGCTGGGGTATTTTGTGCGACACCCGATGCGTTTTCAGCATTTTTAAATAATTAACATTTAGGTTATTCACTTTATTCACCTGCGTTAAGTGCTCGGCTAGCGAGTGAACAAGTTCGTTTTGAACGAATGTATAACGGGCTAGGGATACATTCCCTATAACAAATTCCCTATAACGGTACCATCCACAGGAAAAAAGATGTAAAAGCTGTTTCTAGTAAAGTTCAGGTACGACCTTTGTTGCGTCAGCGTCATAAGGCGGCCACAGGATAATCATATTGCGGCCCTGGTTCTTTTGTAAGTCCGCGTTTCGCCCTCGGATCAATTTGAGTTTGACACCCTGGTCTATGGCCTATTTCCGTAATAAAAAACTTTGAAACTGGATTGCTTCTCAGTCACAGTTTGAGCTTCAAGGCATATAAAACGTGAATCACCGCTATTTAGTTTTAAAACTGCACAAAAAGAAAGATCTATGATGTTCATTTAAGGCTATACCGCTGATGCTGCAGACAAGGGCAAGATATACAGTATTTGTAGCACGCCAAAATTATCAGAGAGGAAATTTTGCGATGGGCTTGAAATTAAATTTACATCACCATTAGGGGAGATACAGTTGGCTGGTGCGCCAGAAACAGTTGCGAAAAGCGTTACTCCTTGTTTTACTTTCGGTTAGTGATTACAAGCGGATAGATACAAGTTCGTATTTCATTATCACTAGCTTCCACACGGAGCTTAAATCTCAGGTAAATGTTGAGCCATGACATGAATTCTCAAACATTTAGGCTACACTATACACACAACCATGGTCGTCGGAAGGGGAGGCGTAGTAGGGGGCCATGGGCCCTCCCTGCATTTGGAAATTTGACATTTTCCTATTAAAAGTTTAGCAAAAAAACGTTTTCTTAGTTTCGATTAGAAAAAATGAAAATTCACGATTTTGCCTCCCCTACGAAAATTATTGGCTTTACATGGAAATATTTTCCAATACCCATGTACACAATTAGTTTGATTAATCGCGGGCACTTGGTGAACCATACTGCTTTGATCAGGTTCGACCAAAGGTTGACGTAGGGCAGGTTCCGCAATTTTGTTGATTTGCACTGAAGTATTTCTTTGGCTTACACATCAAAAGCTTTGGTGCAACTTTCGGAATTGGGGGGGGTAATTGCCCCCATTGCCCCCCCTGGCTACGCGCCTGTGTAGGACGCAGGATTGTTCATCGTTAGCCTGCCAAGACTTCGCTGGTCCCTACCTAACTAATTTACTTATTTTGCATGTACTTCCGCAAGATTTGAACACATTACGATATGGATATCCAACAGACCGCCAATAAGGCTACTGGCGGAATTTCGGAATTTTTGTGTTTTTTCTATATGCGTAACATCACGTTTTTTGGAAGGGAATTGTGTTTGGTTTTGAAAGAATAAAATTTTTCGAAATGCAACAAGCTGTTGTTTAGGGCTAGATGGGCTTGAGAACAATTGCTGAGTTGTTGAAAAACACACATGTGCTCCCAAAACGTTTCAATCAGCTTCGGTGATGGTGAGAACAATTTTTACCCAGTCCGGCAATGGCACCACCTTGCTTAACTTTTTCCTCGACCTGAGCAGACATTGCTCTTCTTTTGGTATTTTTTTTCAAAACTGCACAACATACATGATCATTGTTAGAACTGATTATGGTAAAAATGTTAGAAATGATCATGGCAAAAATGTTAGAAATGCTTATGGCGAAAATGTTAAGAAATAATTATGGCAAAAATGTTGCAATATGTAGGAGCTGTTTCATGGGATTGTATTTTTAATAAGATTAAATCTTTGTCATTACATATGTTTTTCTATAAAAAAGTTCTAGATAAGCAATAAAAAATGTTCTCAACGCGGTAGGCCTAAAGCCGTGTGTGAGGCAAAAATAACCGAACGTTAATCTAACTTTGGAGCAGTGAAGTTATACTTGTATAAGTTCAACTTTGAAGTGTCGAAACGTACGGAGGTCAGGCTATAATCTGCCAATGACCGAAACAACTGTGAAGGCAAACGTTTAAAACAGGTATCGCCCACCACAGATACGACCCTGCCTTCCAGGGGTGGATATTAGGTGAGAAGATGGAAGAGGTTACCTCTGGCCTAATTTCCTTTTTAAGAGATACCGTGCGCCCCTCTTTGAGAGTTTAGCACTTAGTGTATGCATTGTTTTGTTAAAAAGCGTATGAACCACTCTGTGGTCACATTTGAAAAGCTCTGGAGCAAGTCATATGTTTTTCAAAATAAAGCAAAAATTATGTGCAAATGTGCCAATGGGGCAAATTGACAGTGCCCAGCTTCAAAACTTTTCTAAGTTTTGGTGCTTTTGTATGTATATTATGCTCTTGCATTTGTTCACAAAATGAAATGTAAAACAAATTTAATTCTTTTATCCGCTTAGTCCCACATTTACCTTTCGCAGCAGCGATATTTCGGGGGCCCTTTTTGAGAGTTTGCTTGGCGCCCCTAAATTCTAATATCAACTCCTACTCCCCTCGCACCTTGAAAAATATACATGGCTTGAGACATAAAGGAATTGATTGACTGCCGTTAACCAAAAATTGGGCAGAAAGTTTTGTATTTTTTCCCAAATCATTAGACAAGGTCGAAAAACTTGAACAAAGAATGGGACAAACCAGGGGCGGATCCAGGGGGGGGCGATTGGGGCGATCGACCCCCTACAACCTAAGAAAGTAACTTTTTTTCACCATGATTTTGTACAATTTGGAAAGAAGCTTGACTACCAACTGAAACTTGACTGCCAAATATTACTGCATTCGTCCCCCCCTAAACTTATGGGCTGGATCCACCCCTGGGACAAACGCTTCGTTACTTCGGAAGCTCTAAGTGCCAAAATATAAACTTAGAATTTGCACACAGGCGATAAAAGTGGCCCGAAGATAGGCCAGCGTACTTTACGTTGTCAATCACTGAAGTATGAAACTTAGCACTGTGCTCAAAAATACTTTTCCAAGCTGTGTGGCATAGGTGTAGGAGAAGGCAAATTTTTGGGGGTGCGAAGGATTTTTGCCCGAATTTCCCCAAACTTGCCCAAAATGTTTTTGTGTGACTTTTGATGGCAAATTTTCTCCCACATAGATCATGAAGACCTTTTCGGGGTTGTCTTTTGTTGTGGACCTTCTTCTGCAGATGTTGGGCAACATTTTGCCCGGATTTTTAAAGATTTTGCCCAGATTTTCAGGGTTTTTGCCCGGATTTTTATAGGTTTTGTCCAAATTTTCAAGGATTTTGCTCAGTTATTCAGGGATTTTGCGCGGAGTTTCGACCCCTGCACACCCGCCTCCTACACCACTGGTGTGGGTGCAACACCCCGTCGCGCATGAGCTCACAATATTTATTTTAAAAGTTTCCGGCCACATTGGCGGAATAGGTGTAGGCTATATAAATGAAATCGTTGAGGACAGCACGTCTGCAAAACTGTTGTGTGCTGACAAATCTCCACGTGGACAGTGGTCTTTCGCAAAACTTCACTGCAGCGGCGTAGCCAGCCCAAAAATTTTGGGGTTCTGTTTTTATCTCATTATATTTACATCAATGGCATTTCTTTCATCAGTGCACAAGAACGGTGAGGCCACCTTCAGAAAAACGCAACACGGCTGTGAAAGGCAGCATTACAAATTGTATTCCCGCTTCAGTATTACAATGTACTACCCAAACCCATCGAAACAACAAAGAAAAGGTTTAGCAAGCGGTAAAAAAGCCTTTGTGAACATACTTACATTTTTCATTTTGTTTCTTGCAGTGTTCGACTTTGAAATACAGGTGTTTCCTTATTGTGTGCAATAAAACACTTCAACAACATCAAACAAATTCTGCTGAAGCCTTAATTTTTAAAACGAAGGTACGTGTGCAAAATGGTGTCCTTAACGGATTTTGCTCGACGGTTTAGTTCACCTATAGTCAGGGTTGCCCGATCGCGCTTATTTGCAAGATTTGTGCTTATTTCGAAAAACAATGTCTTAGAAAATATGTGAGTGCTCCTTTCTAATAAAAGCGTTTAATTTTTAGTTGTGCGCTTAGTTTTAGTTGTGGTGTCACAGTAACGCCTTACTGCACTTTTTATATTCTCAAACACTTTCATCAGCATTGTCATTCTCAAAAAATTTCGTTCGCAAATCTAAACCAACCAACTGAAATTGAAATCGACTGTCGATAGGATCGAACCAGCGCTCCCTCGAACCGAATGCATGGATTTCTGCCTAAAGCCCTTAGTTATTACAATTTAGTTCAATAAGAACTGAAGGTGCCCGCTGAGTGACCGGAATAATTCTATTTTAACATTCATGCTTTGGTGCTTGGCTGTGAAAGGATTTGTTTCGGTAAATCCTGCTATAGACTTAGTTATTTTCCGTGGCTTTAGTGTGACATCACAAAACTTTATTCATACGCAATCTGTTAATTTGTTAGATGCTTTTAGTATCCTTTTTCCTAAACGTGCTTGTTATTCGGACCAGGAAAATGGTAGCCCTGGCTGTTGTGCTCACTGAGTCTAAAAGCGTAATCTCCTATTTTCACTTTGCTTTGTAAGAAATGCAAATTCCGCAGAATTTGACATCATTCATGGAGTCCCAAACGGTCTCATGACTCTCATATAACATAGAGCAGGGGTCACAAACGTGGTGCCCGCGGGCACCAGGTCGTCCGCAAGGAACATAGGTCACCCGCGGGCCTGTTCTAAAAATAACATTAGCGTGATCAATGTCTTCACATTAACGAATATCAATACTAAAATAATTGAAAGTAAATTGAGCAAAATTTTTATTCCTGAAGTGCGTATCAAACTAGTAGCCTTTCGCACAAATCTGTACACAAGAAGTAGTTCTAAGTTTCAGAAAGGTTGGTGACCCCTGACGTAGAGGAAGCCTCACATGTATACAATTCTGGACAGGATCAATTAGTAAACCACGACAACTTAGCGGTCAATTATGTCGAGAATTGTTCTTGCAACAGAAAAAGTTGTGTTGAGAAACGGAGTACCATCAAGAGCGTAACGAAGGGAGGCAAGGGGGGCACAATTCCCCAGGCGCTGATTCACTAGGGGGCGCCGAGAAGTCCCTACAGTGTCACAAGTACTTTCTTCATTGCAGCGCATTTGCTTCCGACAGACCTTAGGTTCGAACATGGGGGCGCTAAACTTGCTTCTTGCCCCGGGCGCCACCTAACCTCGTTACGCCCCTGAGTATCATTGCAGCAATCAACAATAGATCCGACTGCCCAAGTAACATTGGGTCATCACAATCAGTGTCGCAACCAGCTGATATTTGATATTTTTATTTGATATGCTGATATTTTCGGTGGAGAGTAATGATTGCAACTTGCTGTTTTACCTAACAACCAAAAAGATTATGGCGCTTTCAAAATGTTTTGGAAAATTTCGGAGGGAGGGTATTTGCCCGGTTTGCTTTCCCCTGGTTGCAGACCTGATTCAAATATAACTGCTCATTTCTAACTAATTCCATGGCATCAAGCAATTGCATAATGCGCGAGGATCTTCCTACACATCAAAACGATGTGAACTCCACACACCCACTCCACAGGCTCTTTGTTTGTTTTCAGAACGCAACTTCGGAATGGCTGAGTTTTGGCGCTGCACACTTAAAATCGAAACCTAAAAATAGCCGTTGTTGTGTAAATAAATAGCATAATCGTAGAAAATACTGCATAAAGTTCGTTTTGAAAAACGGACAGTTTTACCGCAAGTAAGTGCTCTTCCGTTTATCGTGCTAGTTGCGGGGGCGAATATGAGGGGCGTAGCTGGCGCTTAGAGCTATAAATGCTGCCGTAACAGTATTGCCACAAAAGAAAAAGGATACTAAAAACCACAGCAGATGGAAGCGGATTGAGATGCAACAAAAAAACAGTTTCTTGTTAAGAAGCTGCGGTCTCTTCACCTTGAATGATGATAGATCCGAAACGTGCTTTACGTAATTTACGCAGGTGGATATTATCGCTGGAGCACCATGGATGCCGAGGTCTTGCCTTTCATGTTTCAGCATTTGGCCAGCTGGGTCGCCTGCTTCGCTTTATTGGCAGTTCTAGCCTTGTGCTACAAGAGATATGGGATTGACTGGAAGAAAGAACGCGACTGCTTCGGTACCCGGAGTCATGCAGAAGTGACGAGAGAAAAGCAATACACTGACAAAGGTCACGCAGTGGTTCAGCCTACGTCGGACCAATGAGAAGAAGACCAGTACTTGGATGTGAACATGTGTATCTGCTGCATAACAACTGGCCAATTTAGAAAGCACTAACACTTGTACTTGGGCCTACGTGCAGGTCTGAAAAGGATTTTGATTTTTAACACGCTTTTTCATATGCCTCTGTGTTATTGTGTTCTTTGCTTGCCATTGATCTTACGTTAACGAAAACGAAGCACTGTTGTAGAGAGTTGCATGTCTTTGAACAAACTCTACCATGTGATTTCGCGCTGGCCGTGGCGTAAACATGGGGCTTAGGTGGTGGCGAAACGCTTTGCCACTAAACAGAGAAAAAAGGTGAGAAGTCGATCATATTGCGCTTTATTCCGTCAAAGCGTCACCGGGCTAATTTCGGTGGTTTCCGCAGTACCTGCCGAACATCCCTACACAATTTTGTTGGTGATTACCGACTTTGTTTGTGGCAACCGTCTTCACGTCCTCAGGAAACGCACCAACTTTTACTGAAGTCGCCCAGTCTGGTCACATTATTGCATGAAGCAATCGTGTTCCTTTAGAAAGCTGTTCGCTGTGAGAATTTGTTGGAATGGATTTAATATTTCTAATGAGTTGCAGTGGCAACGACATGTACGAGTATTTTGTGTACATCTTGTATTGGTACTTCGTTTGATTCCTAAGAGTTTTTCGTTTTTTTGTAAGGTTGTTCGTGTTTTTGGATGCGTGCGTTACCAGTCGAAGTTACCACAGACATGCTGCTGCTATATCAGCAGATTAAACCCCTAATAAGATTGAACCCTATGGCTGCGTCTTCGGTCAGCGAGTACTTTGGTCGAGTAAATGTTGATGTTCCCTCCNGGACAACGCGAAGCGCGGCTAAGCTTTGACAATGAACATAGCAATGATATGTTCAGCAGTATTACGAAGTTATTGAAATATAACCATTGCACCGAGCATGTGTGATGTGATTTGCTTATATGACGAAGAGCCAAAGCTGAAAAAACCAAGACGTTGAATAAATTTTGTAAATTTACACTACAGTATCATTTTTTATGTCAAACTCATTGTAGGCTGAATTGTATTAAAAAACTCGAGAACAGTCTGTTTCAAAATGCGAAACAGATCGTTCACTTGCTATTAATTCGTCTTCTTCAAAAACACGGTCGCTTTACCAAAAATCCATAAGGCCAGTTTAAAAATAAGATTAGATACTACCGTTCTTTAACTGGCAATTTTATCTGTTACAAGTAAAGACTCAACACTAAATGAGCTTTACGTTTTCGGGTAGAGAATCTTTGTAGATGAGTATTGGATGCGTTTGTTGACGCCCCGACACTATTATAGAATAGATCGTCTTTGGGAAGAATGAGAACGGTGGTTTGCTCCCAACCTACTTGGAAATTGGTTGTGTTTACTTGTTCAGAACAAACTAACTAATAATGGGTGTGATGCTGAGAGGCAATCAAGGGGTTATGTGTGTTGAAATCATAAGTCCTTTGTGAGATAAGGAAGGATGCGTTGCATCCCACCTCCCCAAACCCACGCTTCCGTTTTACAGCAAAAAGTTAGCATCTTACTTGCTGGAACTTCGTAGAGAAAACATTGTTCAGTAAGTAGAAAAGCAGTAGGTAAGCCCCTTCAGTACATAAAAACCATTCCCCCTGCTAGAAGCGCACCACCGAACCCGTTGCCTTGCAAGCCTTCCACATTGTTCGCATGGAAGTATTTCAAATTTGTAAACTCCGGGTGTTTCAGATAGTGATCGTTCCGTTAATCTGAGATCATTAAAAGCACACGCGTGCTTTCCCTCGTGCACGCAGATGTCTTCAAAATGTATTTGGAAGTTCCACCCGGAGTGGCATAGACGCCCCACAGAGTGTGAGAAGCCTGGATTTCTTTTGAAGACCTCTTTCTGGTGTTGATGTTGACAAAAGAGCTTGCAAAACAGGGTTTGACGAACAAAAGGCTATAAATACTGTAAAACACGAGGTCAAAAGCGAGTCTGCCATGATTCTTCTTCAAACAAATCACAGAAAGCTCAACTTTGCAACACGACTGAGTTGGCTGCTTGCTTTATAGTGCAAGTTGAGTGGATACCGGCTGTGATGTTACCAAATGCCACGTCTGCAGCCTTTGCGCGTTACAAACTAAGTTCGTCTCCAGAAAACGTAAGAGTTTGCGGTTAGTTGGACAACTGCCAATTTTAACGGTAGCTAGACAAACAATTTCTGTAATTCCGCTCAAAGCTTTGCAAATCACTGAGGCATGGACGCCATGCATGCGCACGTCCATCTGCCCGCAACGTCACCAGCCACGATACAACATGAACTGTTTCTCACTGTGAGTTGACCCGCACACCGAAATACAAATTGCTGCTGTTTTTCACGTTTACTGACTATTAATTTGCCAACGTACGTAAGTTTTTTTCTGTACTACGATTCCAGAAGGACCAACGATAAGATAAATCAGTGTCACTGAACACAAAACAAACGTCTTGCTGAAACATGTGTTGAATCTAAACAAGTTTGCGCAGACTTGTGTGCAAACGATCCATATGCCCAGTCGTCCAACATGAGCACGGTTACGGTACACAAAACGATAGGATTCACAGAGTAAAACGTGATTGCCACTTTTCGCGCTGAACAACCAGCGCTTCTATAAAGCTGGGTCATCCGTGGAAAAATTTTAATTCAAGACCAATCGCGTAGTTGCTGAACGCACAAAGCGCTGGTGTAAAGTCTGAGAGCCATTCTTGCCATAAATCAGCATATTAACTTCACGAGTAACAGTCGATCCATCTAGCTAGTTTGATGAAACAGACAAGCGCCAGTTGAAAAATTACCGGTAAAGGTTTGTAACTGGAATCGTTTCAATCACGAACAATTCAGGATTAGTTCGGGCGTAACGTGAAGCAGGTTTCATTCGAAAACGGCGGTGATCCATTCGTCCCTCGTGCTGTCACGGGCCAATGTCTTGCTCAGTTCCAACACGCCTTCGTTCCTTGGTCAACAGCTTGGTTGCAAGACAACAGCGGCTTTGTTGATCAACGCTTCTCAGCACGACACGCCCGGCGTTTACCTAAATCAATGTCGATTCTGGTTTGTTGTCATTGGCAACGCGAATCCCGCGACGCAGCCTCAGCTCAACACCCCGTCGAATGAATGACGTCAGTCGGAGCTGATTGACCGCAGTGGCAAACACTGCACAGCAGAATGCCCCGAGTGAAGTCAAGTTGGACTGCATCTTCGTACAGTATTGAATATGTAGTTAAAATGGCAAGCTATGATGACCATGATGAACTCCAGTATAACGCAATGGTTAAACAAATAACACACTCCGGTGAATGGCAAGAAACAGTAATTCCCGTCATATTTTATTTTAAGATTTGTTTTACATGCCAAAAACGTTGACAGCATATTTTCTGCAATAGTGCTGCAACAAAGTTTTGTGGCAACGTAATTTAATCAAATATATTTAGCAGCTTACACAAACAAAAATATCAAGTGAGTATGGTTGAAGTTGCGAGCAGTGAAACTCTCCCTTCCTTTGTGAAGAGACCTATCCGACACCAGTGGATTCCATGATTTGTTTGATATGCATGCATTTTTCTCATTTTCGATAAAAATATGTTTTCAGAAAGTTTCAAAGAAAGCATTTGGAACACAGGGGTCTCCAAACTTTTTTGTCCGAGTCAAGGTCGTTTTTGGGATATCGAAATCTCTTGCAAGTTTCGGCACTTCGATACCATTTTCATCATTGAATGAAACAACGATGTCATACTTTTTCCATAACGGGATACTGCTTCGTTTGTTCGACAATTTACGCACTGGTCCACCAAGACTATCGATCAAACTGACTACAGTCGCAACAAGCCGTTTAAAGTAGCCTATAGCAAAACTCATTTAACGATTTGCTTTGAGTGGTACTGGGGAGCAATCCTTAATGTCATTTGTGAGGAATTTGCCCCGCTAGAACGGCGATTCGTGACTGATGGCGCGGTGCTGATTAGTGCTGATTAGAAGTTGACGTGTTACCGTTTTGTTCTGTGCTTCTCAGTCGTGAAGCGATTGCACCAGCCCGTGGTCTAGTGGAAGTGCGTCCACTTCGGTGAGGGTTCGACTCTCAGCCGGGTCTTACCAAGCCCTTGTAAATTGGTAATGCAACCTTCTTACCAGGCGCACGGTGTTCGGAAGAGCTGCAGGCACTCACACAGAAAAAAACGAGTAAATTGAAACCAGACATTGTACAAACTCAGTCGTGGTGCTACAAGATCATTGTATTTATAAAGCGCCAACAACAAACCACCATATTAAACAGTCGTGAAGCGACGCTCAACTGTTAAGTGGTCTTTTGACTTTTATTCATTCGTCGTTATTTATCGTTTCTTTACTTCTTGTTTTGCTCAAATGTGTTGAAGTTCAACTCATTAAAACCTAACGTTAAACGCCTCAATAGGCCTGCTTCTGTGACATCATCGTTACGTCACATCTGTCACGGATCAACGATTCGCCGCTTAACTGCGTTCAAATTCGGTCATAGAAGATTTGTGTGGCGGCTCCACATAGCCAAGCTTACACTACGTCCAAACTGCAAAGAAAACTTGCAACTGTTGTTATAAACCAGGGGCCTCCAAACTTTTTTGTCCGAGGGCCACATAAGCTTTTACACAATAGTCCCAGGGCCGGACATCTTGCGTAATGTCTTTGTTTCCGGGTATGTTGCATATTGCCAAATCAATGAACTTCCGGAAATTTATTCTTTTTTCATTATTGACAAAATGTCTGCGCGGGCCGGATTAAACGGCTTCGCGGGTCGGATTTGGCCCGCGGGCCGTAGTTCGGAGAGCACTGTTATACACGAACAAAATATTCCGAGGGGACCGACGGAAAAGCGTCACTATAGGCGAAGTGACGATATAGATGAAGTCGTTGTAGCCGAACTCTAATGCACGTTAAAGATAGATTATTTGCCGGAACCGGAGGGGAGACGTCGTCATAGGGGAGGCGAACTGTCGTTAATAGAGCCGAGGTCGTTATAGGCGAATTCTACTGTATCAGTAAATACACGTGGCACTCAATTCGTTGGTAAGCGGTGTGAAATACGACTTTAATACTTAATTGAGCCTTTTTACAAATTGCACGCGCTTCTTGTCATGGTCGGACTGAGCAAAAGAAGCGCAAGGTGACGCAATGGCCCGGCAGCTGCACCTTCCCAACGGCCTGTCCTTTGCAAGCGGTTGCCACAGCAATCCAATCAAATCCAGTGGGTCAAAACTTTCAGTGTCGCTGCCATAGTTCACCTAGTTTAATAAGATTCATTTTTAATGTATCATGCTAAGCAATTCAAGGGACTGATTAGATGAACGACGATTGATCAAAAACCATAACACATAGCTGTACATGTTCACCACAGCAAGGAAAACGCTTATACCTATCGTTAATGCGATTTCAAAGCATATCAAAGTGGACTGGCAACTAACTAAAAGCACTAAAACAGTTTAACTTCTTGAAAAGAGGTGAGATAGGTTTCTAGGTGCGTGTGCAACAGCTGAGAAGTGTTCCATTTCATTTTGAGCTGCTTAAAACAGTCACGATAGAATCCTCGGAGACATTCGTAGAAGATAAACAAATACCTCGAGATACAATTTACGGTATACTGTCGCTTAGTTCTATCAACTTTTACTTTGGGCTCAGTTAGCTCCCTCCTCTTCTGTGGGTTTCACACAACAGTACCACAGTCACAGCTTGGACTGGATGATGTTGCCCAACTTACCCCTGAATGTGAGTNCAAGCACGCTGCGGAGAAGCCTTAAGTTTTGGGTATTTTGATTATTACCAAAATATTTGAGAAGCTGTGTTTTCAACAAACTCATATTAGTTACACTTTCCGTTGCTAAGCCTATTCGTAGGTAAAACAGGTTTTCATGAAAGCTGTTGCTGTATTTTATTTGTTGAAATTGTTTTATTCTTGGGAAGGAGCTTTATGAACTAACAACAATAAAATTAGTCTTAATCAGAACGATGCTACTTTAAATTATGTTGATAAGCGCTGAAAAATCGTCCGAGTTCAGCGCTCGTTGCAACTGTTGCGATCGGAAAGCCCGAGCGGCAAGTGCGCAAAGCTTCACACTGTGGCAGCAAGCAACAATAGAGATCATCTGCCATTGATCACTCTTCGCGTTCGCCAGGGGTGGCCAACAGGTCGATTGCGATCGACTGGTCGATCGCCGAGTCTCAGCTGGTCGATAGCGCTCGATTTTGCATTGAATTAACAAGATACCTAGAAAGAACATTTTCCAGTCAATATTCCAGACCCGCTGTAGTAAGAGTTGTAGCTGCTGCTTTTAGTGTCAGTGATTGAGCAATCTTTGTTGCAGTCAAACCTTGCCTACAACATGAGCGCTTTAAAGAGAAGGAAGACATATTACTTCAATGAAAAATGGGAGCTTGACTACTTCTGTATTATGATAAATGAGAATTGCACCTGTCTTATCTGTAATGCTTCCCTTGCTTTGCCCAAGAAAGGAAATCTTGAAAGACACTTTATGACACGCCATGCCAAATACAACGCTGATTATCCCCTTGGAAGTGAAGCAAGGAAAATGAAAGTTAACGACCTTAAATCAAATGTACACGGACAGCAAAGAGGCCTAAAAAAATTTTGTACTTCGTCAAGAGCTACTACTATAGCCTCATTCAAAGCAAGTTTTTTCTTGGCAAAAAAAGGAAAAGTATTTTCAGAAGGGGAGTTGCTGCAAGAGTGCTTTCTAGACATTTCCGATAGCCTTTTTCAGGATTTCCGTAATAAACGTGAAATTAAAAGTGCTATCAAAGAGCTACAACTGTCAAGAGACACCGTAATGAGAAGAATAGAGAAGATGAGTGAAGATGTTGCCCACCAACTTTGCAATGATTTTAATACCTGTGCGTGTTTTTCATTGCAACTTGACGAATCGACAGACATCAGGGACGCTGCACAGGTTATTGTGTTCATTCGTATGGCTTTTCATGATTGGAGCATTAAAGAGGAAGTGCTTGGCATCATAACTTTGAAAGAAAGGACGAGAGGCATAGATATTTTCAATGCATTTAAAAGCTATTGCTTTGAAATAAAGTTGCCTCTGCGGAAGTTAGTGTCAGTTACAACAGATGGAGCAAGATCAATGGTCGGCAGTGTAAACGGTTTCATTGCCTTGTGCGAAAAAGATGATGATTTTCCGGATTTTTTAAAGTACCATTGCATAATCCACCAACAAGTTGTGTGCAGCAAACGATTAAACACAAAAGAGGTAATGGATATTGCATTCAAAATTGCAAATTCAGTTGGAGCGAAACCTCTTCGGCGCCGTCTTTTCAGGCAGGAATTCGAGGGACAAGAGCTTCTGTTACACACTGACGTAAGATGGCTCAGTAGTGGCAAATTTCTTCAAAGGTTCCGAGATCTGTTGCAAGAAATCAAAGCTTTTCTTCAAAATAGAGGTGACAACTATGCCAAGTTAAATGATTTAGTTTGGAAGAGTGACTTGGCTTTTCTCGCTGATTTTACTGGCAGATTAAGTGCCTTAAATTTGCAGTTACAAGGGAAGAGCAAACCGCTGATTGAATTGATCAGTGCTATTGGTGCGTTTAAAATGCAAATCCCTGCATTGATCTCCGACCTTGAAGAAAAACGGTTTGAGTTTTTCCCAAACATCAAAGACCATTTGCAAAATCATCCGGTTAGTGCTTGGAACCCCGAGAAGTATGTTGCTGAAGTAAACATGGTTTCTGATGACTTTGATGTTCGATTTAGAGATTTTCAAAAAATCGAAGAAATAGTTGCATACGTATCATATCCGTTCAAGTCGGATTTGAACGTATCTAGTGTTTCTCACCAAATCAGTCAAGTATTTTCATTGGAAAGAGGTGCAGTAGAAATGGAAATGTTGGCATTGAAAGCTGACGTGTTTCTGAAGGCTCGGTCATGCGAAAACGATTTCTGGAGAGCTGTTGGGACAAAATACTGCAATGTCAAAAAATGTGCGGAATACATCCATTCGTGTTTTGGTTCAACGTACTTATGTGAATCTGCATTTTCATTTATGAACGTAATCAAAACAAAACATAGTGCTGTGCTTACAGACGACGACCACTTGGGCGACTGCCTAAAGCTGTCTTTGACAGGATACACGCCTAAGTACGAAAAGCTGGTGAACAGTGTGATGACTCAAACATCTCACTGACTCATTTTGATAAAGTAAAAAGAAAACTGTTGAACGTTGTTTTCGTGTACTATTGTGAAGTGCTTTAACCGAAACATTAAAATACGGCTTTCGATGGTAAATGTGTGGTAAATACAAATCCATTTATAGGAACAATGTTGCATTTTATGACATTTTGTATTTGTGACTTTATTACCGACCGGTCGATCGCGAGTTATCAAAATTTTTCTAGTCGATCCCAGTCGAAGACAAGCCACCCCTGGCGTACGCTATTGTTGCGTTCAATCGTTCACATCGTTAGTACTGCTAGAGATTACACGCCACGATGACTCTGTATTGCTTGTTCGCGCCACATATATATGGGTGTTGTTCTTCGAGCACATCCCTTTCGTGGTGAATCGCACGTTCAACGTAACGCCAACGGAGAGGCTGCAACAACATCCCCTCCTTTTTACAACGAAACGCACTGATCGCACGTTCTTTTTGTGAAGTCTGCACCTGGCACGACCTTCACATCCTGGTCACAGCACCATCTTGTTGCCGTGTCTCGCTCTGCAAACATATAAACTCAATCGGTGAATCTGATTCACTCTGTCGAAGGCGAAGGCGTTACTCAGGCTCGCGGCTGCTTGAGACACGAAGCAGGCAGGGGATTTGAGAGGTGACACTGTACAATTTATTGCCCTCAACTCTTGCGTGGCATCTTCATCTTTTGAGCCAGTTCTTTTAACCACTGCTTGGCCGCACTAGATCTCGGGGCAGATGTTGAGCAGCCATTCGATTGTCTCATCGTCCACAGCCGTCAGGCCGTGCAGACCATGAGGAGGTCGATGGATTGGACATTGGAGGACAACATGGTGGACGGTTTGTTCTTCTGCGCCACACTCACAGGCCGCAGAGGAAGCCATACCCCATTTGTACAGACAGGAGCAGAAACGACCGACACCGGTGCGGAGGTGGTAAAGACGGACCCAGGCTCTTCTTGGGAGGGTCGCTCCGGGGAGTATTTGCCGGAGTCGGGGCGTGGCATCTAATAAGGCATAACGGCAACATTTACCGACCATTAGCACAAACGGTGACTTGTCTTTACCACGATAAAAGGACGAGCATGTCGCAGCAAACGGTCGATCGGTCAGTCAGACAACAAACTCGCTCGCTACACTACTCGTAAAAGGAGCCCATGCAAGACCCTGCGAGGTCGTAAATACACGCGCAGAAATGCGAACAGAAAAACACATTTAGTACAAGGCGTGACTGTGAAGTCACGTGATACATGCAAACGCAGTGTGAACATGTGAACGGTTTGTGCCCAGCAGTCTACTACAAAGCGTTGATTCCAGAACATACGTACTTGTCCATATAGTTGGGCCACTGGCCGCAACACAACCAGCTGCATAAACTCTACCAACCGAAAATTGTGGGTAGGCAAATCGATGTCTATGCCTGGTTATCAGCAGGGCAAGTTTTTCCAACTTTTGCAACTTTTTACAGCTTCCGACAGCTTCCTAAATACTCAGAATTTATGTAATACGATGTTTTAAGCAGGTTCCAGGAAGTTTATATCCCAACCTTTTGAAACTTTTTCTTTTTTACATGCAATTTTTTGCTGCAACTCTTATCAAGTATTGTGCAAAATGTGTATGTGTGATTTAAAAAACATGCTTTGAAATAATTTCAGTATAGTTCTATTCTAATAAAATTATATTTGGATCACCGATTTGAACTGAATAGTGACCTAAAATCAATGTTAGAAATGACCTTTAGTCTAGAACTGCATGCCAAATTGTAAAATTGCCAAGTACTTCATGCAGTGTGGAGTGAAGTTTCAGCATGCTACGCAAACTTTTGGCAAAAGTTCACCATTTCTCCCAAAATAATGTGCGGAAATATTGAGCATTATATGTGAAAAAAAATCGCTTGAGTAAATCACTGTCGTTTATAATGCTTGTCCATAAATGCAACTTTTTGCTGCAACTTTTGTTAAAAATAAGTGCAAATTTTTACGATTTTATGCCAACAAACGCTTACCGTAGTTATCAGTTATTGCCTTGCAATAAACGTCAAAGACAAGCCCGCAACCAATGGGGCAACCTGGCATTTGCCAACCCAAAATTTTCAAAAACCTACTCAGTTGTTAGGTACAACAGCAACTTACAATCATTTTACCCCCCTCCCGAAAATATCAGCTGGTTGCGGCCCTGGTCACCGATTTCTGGTGTGGAAAAACAGAATGGTGTCCCCTCAGTCACAACACTCCTCCGAGAGTGATGTCGCCTGTGGTCGGATCACAACTAAAAGTCACAAAATACATTTTTTCAACACGCCTTTATTCGAGCAGTTGGCATGTTCCTGTCAGGTTGAATGTATAATTTGAATGTCGCAAGTCATTTGAGAAAATAAGAAGTATGGCAGAAAGTGAAAAATGGTGATTTTGTAAAAATACACTCAGCAAATATGAAAAACCTCTCACTCGAAGCTCACGTGCTTCCAAGCAAAAATAGATGTCTGTAGAAGACAACAACGGTACGGCTCCATCTAAGCTTTGATTGCATGGTTACAGGCATTTACGTTTCTTTTTGCTTACTAACCGGTGCACTATTTGTAGAAATGGAGATCGATACGTTGCCCAAATAACTATCCTATGAAGGCGTCGAAGCGCCCGTTTTATATTGTCAGCATTTGTAGGCCCAATGTTCGCCGCAACAGACTGACGCAAAAATAAAAAGAATAGTCAGACAAAATTCAAAATAGTTGTGGTGCGAAAAAACAAACAACATATTGTATTTAATCAAAAAGAAGCACTGCAATCACCTAAATCAAGATTGCAACAAACTAAAAGTTTATAAGAATATCAACATGATTTAGGAAAAATAACCCTAAGGAGCAGTTAGTTGAGCACGCACCATTAAAACTGGTGCTATACGCTGGGTTCGGTTCCCTTTCGAGTTATACGGCAAACTTGAAAAAAGGTGATTTGCAGCCTGTAGTCTCGTGCTCGGCGTCAATGAGTGAGTGTAAGGGAGTGGATCACGCGCGGTGCTTTGACTTGCCGCAAATGGAGCATTTTAACCACGAAAGTATCCACGTGGCCCCGGCACAAAGCAAGTGGAGATAGGAGCCGCAGACCACTCGCGAAACCCCAAAGGAAGTATAAATACGAGTATATTGAAACTGAACCTGAATTCAACACTAAAATTTTACACAGTTTTTGAAAAAGGTGAGCCAAAATGAAGAATTTGACGGAAAGAAAACGCATTTATTCTATCTGCAATGTTGAACCAATACACTACTATACTTTAGGGCAGGGGTCACCAACGCGGTGCCCGCAAGGGCCATGTAGGTCGCCCGCGGGCCTGTTCTAAAAATAACATTAGCATGATAAATTTCTTCACATTTACGAACATCAATACTAAAATAATTGAAGGTAAATTGAGTAAATTTTATTTCATAAGTGTGTATTTAACTCGTAGCCCTCCGCATTAATCGGTGCACAAGAAGTAGCTCGCAGTTTCAAAAAGGTTGGTGACCCCTGCTTTAGGGGAACTAGCAAAAATTCCAGTCATGTTCATTGAGCGTGCTTTGATGCATGTCAGATTGTTTGTATTAGTCCCTGTTCTTTGAGCACTACAGTCGCATTTTACTTTGTGAATGCAGTGCTCGAACACTGCAGTGTTTTTTGATTGATAGCATGTCATGTCACAACGCAATCGCATTTTACTGGACTGCATCAGTTTAAGAATTGGCGCCCTACTCCGCAGTAGTGTTGTAACAAGTGTTACGTGTTAGCTAACAATAATGTTAAGAATGTGTCTGTAACCCTGCGGTTCTGCCTTCAACGCAGTTGCAAAAAGTGTCTGTAACTCTGTGATTCCGCCGGCTCCAATGCCTTGTAAAACGTTCTGTTTTGTCTGTTTTCATCGACCTGCGTTATGCAGAGTGTGTGTGGTTATATTACGAACTTCGTGTCTGCTCACAAACAAATAAATTAAAAATTAAATTAAAATTGATTAGGCAAGTGCGCAAAAGGAAAACAATCTTTTTGCCATAAGAGATGTTCTGATTTCTGGAGAATTAGTCGTCAGCAAGAATATAAAGATAGCTTTCCCAGCAGTCGCTGTGAAAAGGATTTCACACGTTGACCATGTTTGCAGGGTTTTACCCGCAAAATTACTGCCGGGGGCAAAAGTTAAAATTAGATTGTGAGGGTTTTATAGCTGGATTCAGTGATTTTTTTCACGAAATTCCGGATGCTACCACGTCACAATTAGTGAGGTTTTTAAACAAGGAGGATAATACCCGTGGAGCTGCAGAAACATGCGATCCAGCTCCAACATAGTGTCAAAACATACGCTAATTTTTCAGCAATCTTTACTCACTTGCACCATGCTTGACATTTTCACGCCCACATTGTCTTAATTTTCAGAAATGTGTGATACTTCCTGTATTCGCAATTACTTTTGACGCATATAAATTAAAATTTGGGCAAAATTGACCTCATTACACCAAGCAAAACTTAATGCCCACCTGCTAAACTGATTAAAGAAGTAACGCCATGTAAAACCAAGCATTTATTACGTCACCTAAAGTCCACAGCATTTACAACCGCATGTACATAGAGTTTGTAAAATATCAGATATAGATTATATTTAAGATTGTGTTTATAGAAGTTAACCATGCGCGCATACAATTGCATCAGATGTCGCAACGCCAACTTGCGTTTTTTGCTTTGCGTTCAACTTGAGTGTTAAGAGTTTTTTCGGTATGGTTTCTGTCTGATCAGGTGTTTTTCCCTCAGGTTTTTATCAGTCGACTTTTTTGGGGGTTTTTCTTGGCGGGGCTTTTGTCCGAGATTGACTGCAGGTATTGAGACAGATCTCGCAATCTCTCGATGCGAGAAATTCACGCAAACACGTGTCTACAATCAAAAGATTCAGGTTTGCTGCAAGCTTTCGAGAAAGTCGATAGACTGCACAGGCTCTGCTCAATGTTCCCTCTAAGAACATTTTACACTGTACAAATGTTTGTTTTAGTGTGCATGCAATTGCCCAACCGTAGACACACAAACAGTGAAGCGTTTCAAGGGGTTAAAGGGCTATGCGATGTATATACGATATATACCAGGGATGGCCAACCGATGGCGCATGCGCCAAACTTGGCGCATTGGATGATTTGAAGTGGCGCACTGTATACCTGTAATCGTAATGAAGTAAGATAGTAAGCCTTTTCCAATATTTTAATCGATTTTTTATTTCGTACACAAACCCTCATGAGATGCCTTTTATCATCTTGAACAAATTTTCAAGATGAAAGAAAAACTCTTCATATCGCGGTTAGAAAATGCTGATATCAGCTAGTCTCCGTATTTAAAGGAGCAGATTGAATGTGCTGCTGTTAATGGCAATTTGAGAAAATGCACTATAAGATTACGTTGTTGCAAGACTCATTTGAAAATCGCTTTTGCGATTTTGCTAAAGAAGGAGACTTCGTTTTGGCATTTATACACCCATTCTCCCTTAGTGAAAGATAATGAACATGCCAAGTAACATATAATTGGAACTTTTTGACTTCAAAACAAATTTAATATTGAAAACGAACTTTGATCCACTTTCTTCAGTCATTGGTACTTACAACATGACTAATTTCTGGCGATTCTTACCTTATGAAAATTTATCAGAACTAAAAAATTAGCTCAAGGTTATATCAGAACCGTCGCCAGAAAATGTTCAATAGGGGATTTCCTAGTGCAGGGGTCTTGTCATTAAAAATTTGATAAAAACTCCACTGATTTACAATGTTTCATTGTTCAATTTTTGGGGCTTGGTGGTTCGTTTGGGGGGTCTAAGCCCACCAAAACCCCTCGTGGCGACGGGACCGAGTTATATGTATGTTTTTGAACCGACGTACGCGTGCAAATAAGCATTTTCGTCCATTAAATTGATTAAAGGCAAAACGAGGTCGCGCCTGACTGATTCAAAATTGAAGAATTTTCTGCTGCTTTCAGTAACACCAAATTTAACTCCACACATTGCAAAACTGGTGAAATGTTTGATAAGTCTCATTAAAAAGTAAGCAATTTTGAAGTTTATTGCTAGTTTACAACATATTTTAATTGATTTGACTATATTACCTGGTGAATAACTAATGATGTGAAGTAACTTTGTTACAAGAAATATCCGACGGTATGGTGCACCTCTACTCACGTTTGGAACAATTGGCGCGTGGTGTGCAAAAGGTTGGCCACCCCTGATATATACGATTTGTAATGTTGCAGCTTGCAAGGGCGCGAGAATGAGATTTCACTGCGCAAATGGTCTGGTGCCTGGTAGTACTGCGCATTTGCGCAGTTGCTAACCTTAGAGGGAAGATTGGCTCTGCTTTCATTACTTTGTGGTGATTCGAATTTACACAAATCTATTTTCAAGTAACTATAGTCTTCACAAATACGACGTAGTTCAATCAATTAGCAAATAATTTTAGTAGAATATCGAGCACCCTCATTGTAGGACTGAGGATGCGCATGCGCAGAGTTATACGATCGGCTTCCTAGCAAAGATATTCGCCGGTTGATTTAACTTTGTCGCCTATATAGAGACTAGTCACTAGAAATCAGATAAAACTGCTTCAGAGTAGATTTGCTGTTTGGCAAATTCATGTCAACTTGGACTTCATTTGAAAATTTCACTTTCGATATGGACGTGGCTGCGCTGTCGCATATATTCCAGCGAAAATGGCCAAAAGGTTATTTATGCCAAATTTTGTAGAGCTGACCGTGTAGGAAGTGACATGCGTCTTCGTTTTCTTTTTGGTTTGTAGACCACATCAATCGAAAAAAAAAACAATTTGCTTCAGCAGCAGTTAACACAACTGAGTATACAGGTCGCGCATGTTCCTTATTTCGTTGCTTGTAGCAGAAGTAAGTACCGAAGTAAACCATAGGCCTCATGGAGTCTACACTGCGTACACAGTGCCATTCACGGCGTGCTTGCTTTACCCAACGTGAAGTCGTTGATTTACCACTTACTTTGCATTCGAAATTTTGGTTATTGAAGACGCTTATGTCCAGTATTTTACGCCGAGCGGTGCAACTGGGGGT
>JGI24021J15306_10001740_pt1 | contig 22117 bp, 16 predicted proteins | sample Ectturendosymbi1_FD_15306 | JGI IMG/M metagenome (IMG submission 15306) | reverse complement strand
AAGAGAGAACGTGAGAAACAGAGATGCATACGAGAGAGAGGGAGAAAAAAGAAAGTGAGATAAAGTCAACAGCCAGAAAATAAAATGGTTATATTTTTGTGGGGCTCGTACTAACTGTACTGAGCATTGAAAATACTGCAACTTATCTGAAAACAATCACACCACTTGTTTGGAGGCAGTCACAGCCTGGGTGAATTTCATGGAAATGCGAAGTATCTCAAGCCAGCTATGTCCAACCCGCGGGCCACAAGACGCATGCGGCCTAGTCGAAGGTTTTGTGCGGCCTAATAACATTTTCACATTATTGTGTACGTTACTACGTACAATACTATGACAATTCGTCTTTTTTTGCTAATCTTAAATTCGACATTTTCCATGCAATGGTCTTTGGTTCCTGTTCATCATGTACTACGCACTGGTAGGTTTCCACGTGTCCACTGATACCTCGGTGCAAAACTGATTCTGATTCCACTCATGTGTTCCTCTGCACTAAACTAATTTCTAACTATACCCTTGTTGTTCTATTAGCACTAAACTTGCCTATGGCATCACAGTTTGGGAGTGAGTAAAAGTGACATACAGCCTTTATCATTGCAGTTAGCATTCAAATGTTTTCAGTTGCTTTAAACTAAACTTTGGTTAGCTAAAATGAAAGTAAGTCATTCAATGTGCGACTCACATGAAGGTAGTGATATAATTTTCGCACTGTGAGGCATTTCGGTTGGACATCTGCACTCATTTTTCCTACTAGGGCCTGTAATGTCATGTTCAAGTATTAGGTCGAATTATTTTCACTAACACCTTTCTGCGAAAAACATCCTGGTGTAAGTCCACCTTGCTGAAGCCATCTACGCACCTACTTTACAAAAATAGCTTTTACATGATACCAGCAGTCGCGTTAACATTGCGCGTACGTCACCGCAGACGAATTCTTATCGGTCTTGCGTAAATCGTTTCAAAAGGACGTGATCAATTCTTTCCGCAAGTCACGAATTTAGCGCTGATTTTCAGTGCAGCACAAAATCAAGAGATTTGTTTCGAAGTTACTTTCACCACACTGGCTGTACTTGCTGCACGGATTTCACGCCAGCTTCAAATTCAATTGATGCTAACGAACCTGCAGTGCCAAGTGTATGTATATTCGTATATACTGTGTATTGGCTAACTAATATCAGTGGACCTCCATCTAGCCATGGGTCCTAGGCTAATGGCCTACTATACCAATTGGTTGATCATACCTTGCTTGCAATCGATGGAGGACGCACAAGCCAGAGACCATGAAAAAATATGCGCTATAAAGCTTCTCATTAGAATAAATACAAGTAGGACACTAATCTGCGAAAACACAAAAATAATAAGGTTTTCAAAGTCTCTGGAGAGAACGGCGGTCATAGTGTTTTGCATACCCAATTGACAGCTAAAAATGAAGTTTTATTTTCTTTCACTCCTGATTAGAAATCAAATACTGCTGCGGTACGTCTTCATGTNAATGTTTACACAATGATCGTGTTTTCCAATACGANACATGCCTTGCNCATAGCGAAGCTGAAGAGAAATTCAAAATTTAGATTTTTTATCACCCATTTCCAACATGCTTTTGTTCGAATTCTTGANAAATCTCCACCAACCACAAAAGATTGATTTTAACAGAAAACTTAAACCTTTTTTGAAAGAGTAAACTAAACTTATTGATCAGAAGCGCGNCGTGGACTAGCTATACAGTACTTGCTGAGATGGCATTTTCAATCACANTTGCAGTTAAATCAGGTGGAAGCATTGGTAAGAAACAGGAGTCACCACGTAAATGCTGCTTCCTTGACTCCCACTATGTGTCCAATTCATGGGCGTCGGAAGGTGCCGGCAGGAGGAGCACGTCTCCCTGCGGATTTTGAAAATTGATATTTTCCTATTAAATTTTTAGCGGAAAAAGAGTGTGTTCTTAGTTTCGAGTTGGTGAAATGAAATTTCACCACTTTTGCTCCTACTCTGATGAAAATCTTTAAGGCCGCTCCTGAAAAAATCAACTATTGCCTCCCCTGGAAAATTCCTTCCGACGCTCATATTGGACATGGCTTAAAACTATTTAGAAAAATGTGTTGGACATGGCTTAAAACTATTGGACATAGTTGAAAAAATTTGGGTACATCTCAGAAAACTCTTTGCTCCCCCTAGGGTCGCAAGCTGGTTACGGGACTGATGACTATACTAATGGAAGCTGGCGTCGGATCCTTGGTGTCCATGCAGTTCTGGAGAAGCTCAAACCGCTGAGCACATCATAAGTGGACGATGTGCCTTGTTCCGGATGCCTGGAGTCACTGCAGATCTTGTTTACCCCGCCAACTCCATGCGCCTGACTAGAAGGAAATACTCCTGCACTCACGGACGCCGGAGAAGGGGTAGGACACGGGGGAGTAAAAGAGTTGAAGTCAATGGAAACTTATAAAAAATCAAAAAAGATCGTCACCAATATGCTTGTTTCTGTTCAGAAATTACTTAAAATAATAACAGAAAATATAGAAAACCATACTGAATTTTCTGGGTGCGCGAATAGTTACAATAAATTTGTTTCAAGTCGATCTCGATAAACCACGAAATTCCCTAAAATACTGTTATGAAAAAGCGCCTCCGCCTCCGTTGCTTCCCTTTCAAAAGGGCAGGAAGCATGCTCCCATCATGCCCCGCTCTCCGGCGTCCCTACCTGCGTTTTAATCAGACGCACGACGGCGTCGACGTCGACATTGATCAGAAGCGTTAAATACAAAGTAACCTTGTGACCATGTTTACGGTAGAATCCTTTCAAAGATGAATCAAAAAGCAGATCCTAAAGCCTCCCCACTGCTGAAGCTTGCAAAATTTACCAAAGCTCTCTATATTGAGGTAATTGTCGGAAGTTAGGAACAGAGTGCTATTGCCACGTTAAATGCGCTATAACTTGAAATAGTCAAATTCAGGAGAGTTCTGACACTCGGTGTATCAAATTTAATGTTTTGGTTTGCAATCTCATTGGACTTCATGCACAAATTTTTGCAACAACAGGGATTGCGAAGTGAAATTTCGTACTTGCAGCTTTATGAATCTGTTTCACGTGATAAGAACAAACAAGCCTTTTATTACTTGGTACCACAAAGCTCTAGGTTCGCTGCAAGCTTTCGAGAACAGCGTGAGCTCGGCTTAATCGCCTGCGCACGGGTGTCGGACGTTTCCGCTCCTCTTTGCACAAATGGAGTATGGCCCCTCTGCGGCCTGTGAGTGCACCGCAGAAGATCCAAGCGTCGACCATGTTGCCCTCGAATGTCCAATCTATCGACCTCTCCATGGACTGCACGACCTGACGGTTCCGGACGATGAGACAATTGAATGGCTGCTCAACACCTGCGATCTAGTGCGACCAAGCAGTGGTTTGAAGAACTGGCTCAAGCTTTGCGATGATTCGGAATTGCACACATCTGTGTTCAACTAGTCAGTCTCCACAAAAGCGACACGGTCGAATCTATCATTAAATTTTTAAAAGTCAATCGATTTGTCGCAACTCTACGCATCCTCAGCCCTCGGGACTGAGGGCTGATTTCAGAATTGGCGATGCGTAGACTTACGTGAAGTCGATCACCTATTAAAATTTACTGATAGATTTGACTGCATTACCTTGCGGAGACTAATTATTATTACGATGTATTTGCATTTCTAAAAATTCCTCTACGTCAGTGGTTCTCAATCTTTTTTGGCCCAATGGCCATCTTAAAAAATTATCCGATGGACCGATGGACCACTTTGCTATTCTGACACCTCATGAACAGCTAGTCCAGCTATGTCCAACCCAAATGGTTTACTGAGCCAAAAATTATGCCACTATCTGAACCAGCGCCGCACAGTGAATGACATATTAATGAGGGCCACACAGTGTATGGCTTACTTTGATCTTAGCAAACCAAATTTAGCTTAAGCTGATGTACTGAAACCGTTCGAATCCTAACTGCAATGGTAACAGACGTGATAAAGTGGCACTGAGGATCACCTGCATCAAAAAGGTCAAACCAAAGATTGACAAAATAAGGACAGGTTGTTAGTACATAGGCTACTTTAACTACAGTGAAAGCCTAAACTGGTCCGCACAAAACCTTCGACTGGGCCAAAGGGCAGCGGGCTGGACATAGCTGAACAAGTCGAAAACTTTGTTGCACAAAGGTCAGTGAACGTTTTATCAAGGATTTATGGAGATCTTTGCGGAACACTAGAATTTCCATTGGACCACCGGTGGTCCACCTGGACCACTTTGAAAAATCACTGCCCTATTTTCTACTTGTATGGGATACAAAACGCCAGAAGAAAAGAAAAAAACCTGAAACTATAGGTATTCTCCGAAGTATACAGTAAGACATATTTCTATAAAAACTAATATCACGGGAGCCATGGCCGTGACAAACTGGGATCTCTGGGGAAGCTGTCCTTACGAAACGTTTGATATCGTGGTTTGCAGAGTAAATTTCTCAGAATGACATGAAACACGAAGAAGTGATTCATGCCGAAGTAGTTTTTCAGATAATTTTCTTAAAAGCTGGGAAAAGTTTGAGGATGATGTTATTTCATTGCTTTAAAATTACACACAACCAAACAGCAATTTCAACAAAAAACAGTCGAATTTGAAGCAAAATATCTTTCAAATTAGAGGTGAAGTATTAGTTGTTGACTAAAAATTTTGTGTTGGGCAAAAGACTTTATTGTTGCATATTTTTGCTATTTTGGGAAAGAAATACGTTTTGTAGCACAAAACGCCTACTCCTAAAAAACATAAAAATCATGCTAGCATGAATGAACGCTGGTTCTAAAACAGTGGATTTGTAGGTCATTTTAAACAATTTTATTTGGCTTGACGGACGACAACTTCTAGTCTAAATTCTTTAGGGGATTAAGCTAAAGGTTTTAGCATATAAAATTCTCCAATCCCCCGACCATACCGAAAGTTGCAAATGTTGCTTAGGACCGACAAGGTATGAAATGCCTATATATAGCAACATGCTTGTTGATAAACTGCTATAATGATCTTTTCGAAAACATGCTTGTAACTAAATTTAGGAAACATGCTTGTAACTAAGTTAAGGTGATATGGTTTGACACACAACGCGATATGCATAAAAATAAAGACCCAAGAACCATATAATTATGGAATTTTTTTCGTGTTTGAAAGCCCATGCAGCGACAGTAAGAATGTAATGAAGCTACAGTATTTGTGCAGTTTTAATGTATTCATAGACCAAAATGCGTTTACCAGTGTCACCAGTGCCATGAGTGTTGCTCTCTTTTTTTGTCAGCGTACACCCTTTGTGTCTGTTTCGAGAAACGGTTGCATATTTTCTAGAACTTTAAGATGTGATGCCACGCATTATAGCTGAGATTGGAAATTTCACCGGTAAGTTCGCTGTCACACAGACTCACTACAGCGGAATTTTGACGTGAGACAACTTACAACGCGTACCAGTTACAAAGCCAAGTTGTTGCATCTACTCGACGCAGCACGTAACAATACCAGGAGACAGCCCAATGAGTAGTATGTAAAAATTGCTGTCGTCAACACGAGTGTGCACGATTGCACTCATCTGATACAATTTGTATTAATCTTATGCTGGGAAAACATGTTTGGTGCTAAGTTTCAAAGTTATTGTAGACTATTTGAAGCCGCAGGCAATTCCTAGTAAAACAGCTCTCCTTTGCAACAAAAAATTTGATGACAAATTTCGGGCTTGGTCAAAAAGTTTGTTGTAAATTTTCCGGTGATATTTTTTGAACCCGAGTCACAGTCATTTGTGTTAGCTGGTGTAAATTTGTGAAATGTTTTTACTCTTAGAACCAATTTCAGTTGATTTTTCCAAATGATCAATGTTACAATACAATGTCCGGAAACTAAACTTACCGCTTAAAATTAGACATCTTCAAATGTGCCGAGATGTTCCTCTTTAATTTTTCAGCAGTATCTGGTTTCAATCATTAAACGAAAGGCTTCCGTTTCGCACGTAAAAGGGGTGTGTTATTAGGACATTGGGAAGTTATACTTTGCTGCTGACTTTCAAGAATCCATGTAAATTGCAGCCTCAGGGCATCAAAGTGTTAGGTGTTTGTCACAAAAAATTAGAAAAAGGCGTAATCTGTTTACATTAGCGTTGGTAAAACAAGCTAAATTCTGTAACGCGCCGCAAGAATCGGTGATTTGTTTGCGTGCCTACACTGAAAGCGGTAAATGCAATGGAAATGAAAATTCATTAACGTTCAAGATTCTGGCGTTTTGAATGTGATGTTGGCTTTAAAGCGAGTTTGAACTCATTATCTACTAATTCATCTTGCTTTTGGCAGAAAATTTACGTCTCGTGTTTCCAGTAAATTTATGTTGCACCACAGCTCGCAACAAAGTCAAGTAAATCTAAGTAGCGATGAACATCCACTCATCTGATTTCGCAGCGGCGTTTGGTGTTTTGCCCGGAGACTAAATGCAAAAGTACTTCACTTTCTTCTGTTTTAGCATTGTTGTTTATAAGACCCAGTTTGAAGTTCACGTTTAGGCTTAAATTAAACGAGCAAATTGTCAGATCAACCCCAGCCAGAAAAACATACGAAAAAATTTAAGAGTTTTGCGTTTTCTATTCTGTTCACCTGGAAAAAGTGAAAAAATACGAAGGATTNTATTACAACTTTCGGAACAGTTCAAAACAACTTTCAATTGAAATGATTCATATTTGGCAGTTCCTCTGAACAATTTTACATAGTTTTTCAAGGCAATTAAAACCAATTGCTAGCAGACCTTGCTGATGCTTATGCACTCAAAAGACATCTAAATACTTGGATGGCAAATTTCATGGTTTTTGTGTCATAAATACTAAGTTCTTACGTTAGCGGTCCAGGTGGACCACCGGTGGTCCAATGGAAATTCTAGTGTTCCGCAAAGATCTCCATAAATCCTTGATAAAACGTTCACTGACCTTTGTGCAATAAAGTTTTCGACTTGTTCAGCTATGTCCAGCCCGCTGCCCGTTGGCCCAGTCGAAGGTTTTGTGCGGAACAGTTTAGGCTTTCACTGTAGTTAAAGTAGCCTACTGACAACCTGTCCTCATTTTGTCAATCTTTGGTTTGAACTTTGGTTTGTCACGTCTGTTACCATTGCCTCATATGAAAGATGTTATTGAAAAGATTGGTTTGAACGAAAGCCCTATTTTCTGCAAAAGGGCAGAAAGTTTTTGCGACATTTATGATTTATACTGCGGAAAGTGACGAAAGATTTATTACGATTCGCCCTTTTATTTGTGATTTTATAGAACTATTCAAGAGACTTCGCGGTGTTTAAAAGATAAACTTTCTAGAAAGAAACTTTGTTGAAGGTGCTTCGCCATATTGAACATAAGAAAGAAAATGACCAAGAAACACTTTCAAGAAAAGCAAATGAAGCCTAGGTTTCATATAAGCGACAAGTATTTTTAACAATTTGTTATAGTTCTGCACAATTTACTTTCAATAAAGTGTTTCATAATTGCTTATTCTTAATAAGGTAGTGGAGACTCAAGGGTTTTCGAACATCGTGCAGGCGTCAAGCACGTGATAATAATGACTCAGACTTACTGACAATAAAACGATTACCGGATCGTGATCTTGAAGCGTCTCGGATAGGCACTGGGTACCCGCAGGCTATCCTTTTCTACCTCCTGGGCGTAAAGGTAGCGAAGGACTTAACTCAGTGATAAGTCATCCGTCTGAACACAAACAGTTTGAAGGTGACTGCATATGAGTACACTGGTTCAAGTCGCGACGATACCTGAAGTTGAAGAAGGCAGAGATTCCAGCAAGTTACTGCAAGCGATAGAAGGAAATGTCTTTTTATGTCCTAATCACACTCGCAGAAATCAAAAATATGTTTGCGTTGCAGTAAAGAATTGAACAATTTCTCTTTGTAAGCATGAATCTTGGTCGTTTGGGTCGCAATCGCAATAGTTTTTGGCAGAGTAAAAAAGTTTACATTTTTGAAAGAGAGTTAACAAAAGAATATTTGAGACATGATCGAACGTTAGACTAATGGTGCTTTGCAAGGAAAGAATTGTACTGATAGCAACAGTTGAACAACGAAATTGACTGTAAACCCGTTATACGTCTGTATATTTTCTATTTTCCACCATATAATATAGCTGCTCGCAACAATTCATTGATTCATGTTGTCTGCTTACGTCATCCACAATGGACGTCACTTTGATATCATGAGATGTGATTTATAGGGAATGCTCAAGGTTTTGCTCAAAAGTAAATTATTTGCACTTTTCCAACTGTTCTGAGCTTGAAAAGTTGAGGCATCTACAATAGCTTCACGAAGGTGTAAAACTCTGATAACAGTCTGAAACGAGTTAATACGAACACAGTCAAGAAACCGTGCACAACTCTCTTGCCTTCGTTGAAAAGAAAATAAAAATTAACCGATGAAGTAATTGAGAATTCGCTGTTCGTAACAAGGAATGACGACCATACTTGCATTTTTATATCATCTGATGTTTTATTACTTTAAAAATTGATATCATTTTTACCCACAGAATGTTCTGATTTCTTTTGCATGGAATTTCATAAAAGCAATTGTGCTTCATTCGATTTCAGTCTCAGCTTGACTTGAATCAGTGCATTGCTGTGGCCCATATTCGCTCAGGCCCGCAGTGGCGAGGCGTCCATGTTTGAAAAAAACAAAAAAACGAAAAAAAGAAATGTCGTTCCTTACCATTTAAATCTAAAAAGTCGTCTCACCAATTTTTTACAATGTCAAAGGTAACACTTTTTTTGACTGCTGCACTTATAATTACGAATACAACACATACTTCTTGCTCACTTTGTTGGTATAGTACAAAATAATTACCGTACCCAAACGTCAATAAATAGAATGTCTTGCTAACGCAGTGTCCCGGGGTGTAATTAAAGAGTTTCCTTCCCGGTTTGACGGGGCTCTGGTAACCAGTGCAAGCTTTGCAATCTCCCCATGAAACTGAAACGATCTTACGGGCTTCACTGAACTTCAGTATATGGCTTGAGTCAAGCATTTGAGTCAACCTCGTGTATGTTTCACAAACAATAATGAGCGCTTTCCGATCAGTTGATGCCAGGACATAAGTTTACACAGACTGCTTGATGTTAGACAAGCGAATAAAATAAAATATATTCTGTTAAAACCTCTGTTCGAGCGAGCACCCCAAGTTTCTCGTGCCGCCTATGTTGCATGATGAAAACAACCAATTTGCGAGACTCCCAATTCTCCCAGATTTTCAAGCTTGTTTAAGTCCTTGTCTACCAGCACAATAAATGTGCAAAGGTATATGAGCAGTATAGTGTGTATTACAATGCAGAAACGATGTTGCAGATCAGAAAACAGCTATGTATTTTTCTTGGTATCTTCAACGTGACCATGTTGATAAAAGGACTGGAGCTGGAAATTCACGCAGCAGAAAGTCAGCAATATTTCCAGTGGCAATGACGGTTTTTCTTTTTCAAACATATGTTCATCGAAAACACGCAGAGAACTTTTGTGACACTCCCAAGTCATGTATTCTTAAAGTCATTGTTGCTTGTAGGCTATTCTGATCGTTTTCAACATTAGATTAAGTCTTGCTTAGCATTTGCATTGCATCCGCTTGCTTACAACACGCAAAGCAGAACTATAGCTGGAAATTTAAGATGAACAGGTTAACGTTTTGTTTCAAACTTTGATAAACAGTTCTTTTTGCTAATTCCATTGTGAAATATCTTGACTTAGCTTGGATGAGACTGATTTAAAAAATTGTTCACGCAGAATATAGAGTAAGATGGTAAGTTAAACGACTTTACTAGAACTCAAACCGCAGGCATGAAGCAAAAACCTGATTTACATTTTGTCGAATCTTGTCTTCAGCGCAAATTTAGCACACATAGCCTTTGTATAAGGTAGAGTCGTTTCAGAAATCTTATCCTGCACATTTTTCCTTTTTTTGCAAATTTAACAAAAGCAGGTGTTTATGTGTCAGGATCAGGAAATCAAATACATGGAGTTAAAATATAAATTCAGCTGCTTTCTTGTCCTGTTTCAAGTGGTTGCTCTGTCCGTTTTAAAAGACTCCAGCTTAACAGCCCATGGCTCCATCCTGCCCACAAACAACCAAAGACAAACTACGGTGAACAACTTCAACACGGGAAATAGAGTGGTAAGACCCACTGGCCTGGAGAAATCATGTAATTCTCTGCTAGATAAGCAACGGACTTTGCTGTTTCCGAAAAGGTTTACGACCAGTTGGTGACAGTTTCACAGCTGCATATGTGAACTCAACAACACATTCGCTAATAAATGTTGTTTCTCAAGATACACAAGATCAATTTGGAAATAGTGCATGCATCAGCAGCAAGGAACGATACAAACGTGGATACAGATAGCTTTAAAATGGGCGTATTTTAGGTTGAGAGCTGAATCAGCAAGTGAAATATGTGCTATTAACGCAGTGACTTAAATATTTGTTGTGAAAACAATTTCTAATTAGATACCACAACCTTATAACTGACACATGCAAACGCAGGGCCAAAAATGCTTTGAAATGGGACGAAATGTTTGAAATTTGCTTGACCTGTTGATATCAAATATTTGTACAGTATTAACGTTCGTTGAAACCGATACCTTTAAAATGCAGTCAAACCGGTCGTTATACTTACCCGGAGTCTCTGATGAAGAATGGAAACTGCTTGCCGCAATTCTGCTTGGATCGCATCGACAAACAAGCAGTGCAGGTAAATCAAACTTCAGTTATACAGCGCTGGTGTAGCACTAAACGATATCATAAGGAACCAGATAATTATTGATTGNTTGTCGATTTCGGGCCTACTGCTAAATGGACGCGTACTAGAAGTAGTGACTGCTGTATCGATGTTCACAACGCAATGTACACAACAGGGTAACTAGGGCTTGAACTCGTCAAAATTTGCATCTTTTTTGATATCCTATGAACTTGATAGGAACGCCCAACGTATAAGTTCTGCAATCGTTGAATTTGTTTTGTAATAACTTTGTGAATCTTTGTCAGAAAGTACAATATGAGTCTCAGTAGTCAGCTGAACATAAGCCGACAGTGGTGACAAACATTACCAAAAATTTTGCGCACCTCATTCAATAACATGCGTATAATAAAAATACATAAATTTTTGTCATAGAAAAATTTTCTAAATTTGAAATTGATTTAAAGTTTCAGTTCCTTGTGAAAATTTGTTTCCTCTTTCAAGATAAACAAACTCTAGCTGTCGATTCTGTTTTTTAAATTGTTTTTGCAGTTTGTTATTTGTTGACAACAAAATCTGTTATATAAAATACAAAACTTCGAACATCAGTCAACTAGCCAGGAAAAATGGTCAAGCCCCAAAATTTTTACCAAAATTTATGAAGTTCGGTTGTGGCTTCCACCAATGCACAAAGCTATAAATGTGCCTGGCTATTTCCAGGAACGTTTAACTCTGCGTGAAAAATACAACATTATTCTCATTCCTACTCATAACTCGCTTAATTTTTACAGAAGTAGGTACCACTTTTTTTTTAAAGTTGCTTTTTCTTGTTTTTGCAAAGCATGCTGCAACAGCGTATTGTAGATGTCAGAACCCGAAGCACCCCAACCTAGGTTGACAACATCATGCACAAATCTTGCAAATTATCTTTGCTTGCTGGTTGTGATGTTAGTTTGTTTGTTTCCAAAGAGACAACAGCAGCTCCCAGTGTCATGATCTCCAGCACAAACAACCCAACGACTCCCACATCATGGGAATCGGAAACACAACCCAGTACAACATCAGATGTTACTTCAGCGTCCGCAAATGACACCAGAAGCATCTTTCTGACGTTCAACGTGACAACAGGGTATAACCAAGCCGTAACTACGGAAACCACGGCAGCAGATGATCAAAGGACGTTTTCACTCGAACTGGACTGGCGTAAATGCGCTATCTTTCCTGCATGCAGCGTTGTAAGCCAAAATGACAACGGACTTGGAGCTCGACCAGATGTTTCTTGCAGTCGTTCATTGGTTGGTTTTATTGTGGGTGTGACAATCCTTCTAGCTGCAATTGTCATCGGCAGCAATGTGGTAGTAATCGCTGTCATCTTGCGCAGTCCCTCGCTGCGTAAGCCCCATGGATATTTCAAGATGTCACTTGCAGTGGCAGGTTAGCTTGTTTTTCGTAGTTCTTTTCTCTGCCACGTTGGCACTCTGAAAACCACGTCATAAGATGCAACTTTGTTGTGTGTTTGTTTTGCCTTGTCAAACCTACTTACAGATCGTATCCACCATCGATGTGAAACAAAATTTTCTTTTAAACATGGTTCACAAAAACTTTTGACACAACGTTGTTGCATTAATGCTGAACACAATTTGCGGATAATCCGTAAAAGAGGCACATTTTTTTGTCGAAAAACGTTTTTCATTGTGCTGTAAAAAATTTTTTTCACAACTTTTTATTTTGATGATCAACTATTGTCATTTTTTCATTTTTTTGTGTTGCAAAGGAATACAAAAAAACAGGTGTGTTATTCACTCAATACTGCCAATCAATCGAGCGAAGAAGCGACTTAACGTATGCATGTTTGGACAGCCAATATAAAGCAATGGCTGCTATGTTGCGAAATATAAAGCGCCCAAGATTCCTTTGTAACGTGTCACCGCTTTTTAAAGATAAACGTCGGTACCAGCCGTTGCCAAGTGTTAGAAACAAACGCGGTGTAAAATTTTCGGTCGAAAAGCCCCTCAGTTCGTTGCCTCGTTCTTTCTCTCTTGAGAGCGTTTAGCGACGTCTCCGTTACCCGCTTGCGGGCACTTCACCATTTTGAGCAACTGACTTTCTAAAAACAGACTACTTCTCGGTCGCGTTCTTTGGCCGTTCAGAGAATTTTGCCGTTACGAAGTTTGACCTGATGCGCTGGACATGGTTTTCGGAAAGTTCATAGCGCTGAATACCCTGGGCTTTGATTAGATTTGACAGATTGCCATGCCAACTTTGAAAAGAAGAAGTTGACTGAACCGCCTTGTACGCACGATCCTACCACACTGGCTCAATTATACTTTTGGTTAAACTTCCAATCTTGTTACCTTTGCATTCCACATAACGCTTACTCTGACACAACATTTAAGCTATCACTGTAAATTTAAAACAAAAATCTTTACTCAGACCAGTTTAGCACAACTTTGGGATGTTCTTGTTTAGCTGCTCAACAACATCAATTGTTTTCACCTAAACACTTATCGAGATGAACATTGTTTGGAAAAATCTTTCTAACGATACTATATCAAAGCTAATACAAAACCAAAAACAGACAGATTGTTGCAGGTACCATCCATAGTTTTTGTAACCATGAGCATTTGAGCTGCGTTTTTCTGCTACGAAACTGGTGCAGCTGCGTATTTTCCAGACTTAATCAGTGGCTGTCTCGTGCTTCCATCGGTCGCTCGCAACATTCTAGTCGAAGTGAAATTCGATGATCGGGACCGCCAACTACTTTTACAAGAATCGCCAGGGAATCACGCGGCGGCGATTGTGTTCGGCACTGCCGGGATTTTGTCGTCGATGACCGCCATCTTCAGGTGNGAGGNAACAAACAATATAGGGCATCTTTTCGTTACGAAATAAACGTGTTGCAAAAGTTGCATTTTCGCAATGTCGGCAAAGCTTTCCATCGACGGTCGTTGTGCTTTGCAGTTTGCTCCTATTGTCAGTCGACAGCTTCATGGCGATTCGATGGCCGATGCGTTACCGTGTGGGAGACGTGATGACAACCAGGCGCGCTGGCGCAGCGCTTGTTTTCGTGTGGACCTTGGGCGTGGTTTTATCTGTGTTGCCGATCACCCTCGCTAAGGACTACCTGCAGTACAAACTTCATCTTCCCACGCTGTTTTACGTTCCAGTAATTGCACCACAGGTACGCGTTTGAAAGCAGTTGTGATGTCTAGGGCAAGTTTTTGCAACTTTTGCAACTTCTTTTGCAGCTTCCAACAGCTTCCTAAATAATCAAAATATGTTTAGTTCAATTTTGTGAGCTGTTTTCAGGAATTTTATATTGCAACTTTTTGCAACTTTTTCGATTTTTACGTGCAACTTTTTACTGCAATTTAATCAAGTATTGCGCAAAATGTAAAAGTGTAATAAAAAAACAACTACAAAACTATCTCAGTTTAGTTCTATTTTCTTTGATTGGATGAAAAAGAGCTACATGACCGATTAACTGCGTCTATTGTTATCTATGACGAAACAGTTGGTTTGCAAGCTAGGCATTTTACAACCCCAGCCAAGTATGACAGTGCCCGAACTCAATTAGAGGTGGAAGTGCGGAAAATCTTGCTTTCGAAGGCACAGGGCAGTTAGTGGTGAAAGCGAAGGAAGCAGTCGCNGCTGAAAGCCTTCCTAGAAGGCCAAGAAAAATTTATGAATGTTACATCAANCTCATTAATGAAATACAAAGAGCAGAGAGCCCAAAATATACCATTNCTCAAGCTTATGAAAGAGGCTACACATTTGAGTTTGGCAGCAATCCAGCTGGAATAAAATTGTATTTAGATCACCGATTCGAATTTAATAGTGACCTAAACACAATTGTGGAAATGGCCTGGCCAAATATCATTCCAGAACTGTATGCCAAATTGTTAAATTGCCAAGCAACCTCATGCACTGTGGAGATAAGTTTTACCATGCTTGGCAAACTATTGTCAAAAAGTCGCCATTTGTCCCCAAAAAACGTTTGGAAATATTTAGCATTGTATGTAAAAATATCGTTTGAGTAAATTACTGTCATTTGCATTCGTTGCGCATAAATGCAACTTTCGTTGAGAATAAATGCATCTTTCTCACTTTTTTATTGCAACAAGAACTTGCCCTAATGATGTCCCTTCTTGGATGAAGAACCAAGTGTGCTAGTCTCCACAAAGGTGACAAACAAGTGAATCTATCGAGCAAATTGTTTTTGATAGGGAGTCGATTTCATGTAACACTAGGAGATCGATTTCATGTGAAGATTTTGTTTGAATAAGGTTGCGGGACTGAGGATACGTACTGTTACGTGAAATCGATTTCCAATATAACAAATTTGTCGATAGATTCACTTCTTTGTCACCGCTGTGGAGCTGTTTACTTGAACACCGATATGTGCAAGCTTGAACCATCGCAGAAAGAAGAAAGCAGAGCCCTGCCAGCTGATTCCGCGAAAGCTTACAGCAAATTTTTTTTATTTGCTGTGGATAAAGAACCAAACTGTTTTTCTGAAATTTGTATCGTTTCACGTCGTTGGCCAAAAAAATGAACTAGGCCGTTTGTAGAGAAGTGTTTAAAGCAGTAGAGTGCGTTTACAAGTTTTAGACTTCCATGCATACCGAAGTTAGATGGCGCCGCCCGGGGCAAGAAACAAGTTTGGTGCCCCCCATGTTCGAACTTTAAATTTTTCGGGGGGCAAATGTACTGTTTTGAAGAAAGTACTTTCGACATTGCTGGGACTTTCGGGGACCCCGGTGATTTGTCACCCGGGGCAATGTTCCCCCCTTTCCCCTTCGGTACGCCCCTGCTTCCATGCATTTTCTACTGAAAGTTTAAAATGTGCAGACACCACAAATGCATGTGATCTCACTTGCTTTGAACTAGGTATTTTGTTAATTGTTTTTTGTCTCACTTTTACAGGCAAAAGGCAACCCATCAACAATTCAACAGTAAGTTATCTTTCTTTTTTACAAGTAAAATTCTGTTTCATTTCCTACATTTTTTCATTCTGTGTAAGCAAACTGTGCATGTAACAAACATTGCTTACACTGGAATATCCATGTTAGTGAAAGCATGACATGCCGGAATATATAAATACAAAGTAGTAGCCCATCTATGATCATAATATATCTATGATCATATTTTGGTGCAACAAAACACATTTCCATAATTTGAGTCTTGCTCCTTTACACTGTTTTAGGTTCTTTGGTCGAGTTTTTGCTGAAACCTTTTATATTTGTTTCAGATATCTTACGGCGATAATCTACGCCCTTATGGTGTGGGGTTTACCATTTCTGTTGACATGGTGTATCACCATCATGAACTCCGTGCACAGTCACAAGATGTTGCATAAAATGCGATATTCCCGAAGGCAGAGCGTTCGAAGCGAAGCTGCTATCAACAAGCTATCACGTGATCTCAGGAGGACTGTTGTGGTTGTGCTGGCGCTCTTCACAGTGACCGTGTTGCCCATGGTAGCCGTGCTTCTTGAAGCTGTGATCCACTCTCAAAAATACTGCATGCACAGGAATGTGGGTGTTGCCATGTTCACCGCTCTGTACGTTCACTTTTGCGGAAACTTTCTGAACGTGATCGTGTACAACGTTTGCAACGAGGAGTTCAGGGAAGAATGCCGAAAGACATTTGCTGCGTTTGTTAACTTGTTCGTTTGCAAAGACTTGTTAGCAGCTGGACATCGCGCTAAATCTCGAAAGAGCAGCGTGGCGCGCTGGAGTTTAGCTGCAGGGCGACGTTTGTGGCGCAAACGTCATGGCGCTCAACCAAGCGTGACCTCTGCCACGGGTTTGCGAACTTTGTCGGGAACTTCGACTTCCACAGTATGTAGCGATGCAAGGCCTGAGCCAGGCAGTGGCGACGGAGGGAGACTGGGAAATGAAAAATTGGATCGTTGTACCTGATAGTAGAGTTGCTTCTACCTCCGAGGTAGTACCCGTCGCCTGCTGCTCAAAACGTCTTGCACGATGCGCAGTGACGTAACTAAAGGTTTGAGCCAGGGGGGCAAAACTTAGGTGAAGGGCCCACTGGTTACCGTAAGTGGGGCACTAGCCAACATTCAGAAAAAAAGTTAAGAAATGATAGTGGGTACGGACGTCGATATGGATGTGTATAAGCTAAAAACAGCCCGAAAAACGCAAAAACAACAACCTACTGAAAACCAAAAAATCCTAAATATCAAAATGTTAACTAACTGGGAACCCGGTTTATACATTTAGCTGGCCAGGGGGTCTCTCCCCCTTTCCTCCATCAGTTACGCCACAGTCGATGCAGTCAGAGCGTGGGGTGTTCCAATCGAGATTAAATCGAGTTGGTTTCCAAACGTCCAAGGAGTTGACGGCAAGGAAAGCTAGAATATTTCGGAGGTCAAGTGCCGAATGGTGGGGATGAGCAACTAGACTGGAGGCTTCTGCAATCAAGATTGGACAAATCGCTGTCAAAGCCGATTTTTGCAANATAATGTTATTTTCAAATTTTATGCGCAGGACTATACCTTCGTACGTTTGTCAAGACTTGGTATAATTTATGTAAATGTAGGAATCGTGCTGGCGGATAACACCACTTTAACATAAAACGGAGCATTTGCAAGAGCAAAATTTTTAACCTTTATTGTACATTTTATGTTAATAGTCAAAGCTTTTTTTGTTTTTTCAACACGTTTTTCGACATTTACGCCATTCGCCGTGTCCGACTAACAGCAATGTAACTCTTGTAAGTGTGTGGGTATCACACCTTTGTTGGTATTTTGTTTTATCTATCGACGATGTCAACTTTTTGTTGCGTGAAATAATTATAATGTGTTGCAATCCTGCCATTTGACAACGTTGCCTTAAGTGTAAAAAACATTATTTTTGGTGAGTTTATCAAATGAATAGCATACGAATATAAACTCTTCAAAGACAAACGCATGTTGCTTGTAATGCCTTGCGTAGGAAGGACCGCAGCCTACACTGTCGGTAGGAACGTTCAACGCGATAGCATTGCTTGCACTGCAAAGGATTATGTGCGGGTACAGGCAGAGGTGTCAGTGTCGTGTATAAAAAGGTGTGTGAACGCATCCAAAAACTAGACATTATCAGAAATTACACAATTATGCTAAGGTGCTACACATGAGATAGCTGGTCATTTATTCATTTATGCGATGTTTGGGGCTACATATAAGAAACTTGAATAAAAACACACATCTTCAAGTTGGGCTACAATGAAAAAAGATTGGAACGTGTTCCCACACACAAAAAACTGTGGGAAACACGTTTCCATTCATTCCCGCCGCGCTACATTCTTGGATACAGGTCAGGAGCATTTAGATGTGTTGCTTAGAGGAAACAGTAGACAAAGAAAATGCCATGTTGCTTGATGTGAAAAGATTAGGCCTGTTGTGTGGTGAGAGTAAAAGAAACGAGGCGCGTTTGCTGAAAATAGCCTTGACAACAAATTAGGCCGTTGAATGAAACCCAACGCATGGTTTTGCAATGACTGTTCACCATTGCAACATTCACTATGCAAATAGTTGCATGGCCCACCGTGCCGGGATAGACCAGACGGGCATAGGTAAACGTTTGTGACTCATAATCGGCCTACAGCTGTATAATTGTTTTTTTCGGGGAACTGTCTTTGGAGTCGCCACAGAACCAGTTTCATAATGTGATACAAGACCAGCGATGGAGGAACCTTTTTCAAAGTGGGGGGAACAAGGGCATGTCAAACAAACTATGGAAAATTTTGTAGTTTGAAATGACTATTGTGACGTCACAAATATTGCAAAATGACGTCATTAACCTTTGTCAGCATGTTTAAGCAATTTCATTGAATGCTTTATAAACCCTCAACGACTCCTATCTACATTACACCCTATCTACCCACGCTACACTGACTTGAGCATATAAACATAACTAGTTGTTTTTAGTTTTGCACAAAATTAATTCGCATGTAAGTACACAAACACGACATGCACAAAGCTAAGGGAGCGTTTAAAAGTGGGGGCCAGGCCCATGCGGAGCGGTTCCCCGGTCACCCACCCCTGTACGTGGCTGCACACAATGATGTTGGTTCTGCGGAGTTATTAGTAATTTGACATCAGTGAAAGTTGGCACAGCATTAGCAAACAATCCGTGACAGGTTGTTTTTCCGGTCTGGCCGTGAAAGATAAATGGTGTTGCACAAACACGAAACGAGTCGGCAGCTAAACTGGCAGTCTCCGATTCCCTATAGATTAGGTGCTTTGAAAATTTCTTATTTCATGTTGGAGGTTTGTGGACAAATTCCAAGAGTACAGCTACTTGCTTTTACAACCAAACTTTTGTTTACACGCTCACGGGACAGATTACCACGGCATTATTGGAATGCCCACTTAGCGGTCTGATCGCGTCACCACTTTGCACCGTGCAGTGGGAGAAGGGACCTGCGGTTGGTTTACGGCGGTGACGCACACGCCTGCGAGATAATGCGTCCGATGCGTCAAAGGCTTTTCTCAAAGTTGTGATAATTGTAAATAAAATGAAATTGGCCAGTTACGACAAAACGTCTTACGTTATTCACCAGGTAGTAACGTAGAGAAAAGTGTTCGTTGTGCCCAGGTATTTCAAGTTCGACCTTGCTGACCGCAAAGACATTTTGAGAGACCGCAGCTATTTTATCTGAAAACCGAGATAGTCGTTCAGCAAGATTTTAGTGTATTTTGATGGTGGCGTGGTAGTCAGGGTTGCAAGCAGATGATATTTTCGGGGGTGAATGATTGTACAGTAACTTGTTGTTATACCTCACAACTAAGCATGTTTTTCAATATTTCGGGGGAGGCAATTGGCCGGTTGCCCTTCTGGTTGCGGGCCTAGTGGTAGGAAAGCGAGTTTCTACTGTATTTCGAGATACTTTTGGAAAAATTTGAGAGACCGTCTCGGTCCCTCAAAACATCTCAAAACATTGATTGTGCCATTAGCTTTCACTTCCGTATGATGCTTTGTGGCAAGCAAAGGAATACGTTGGCCTTGAATGGCATGGAAAGAAACAGACCTTAAGAAATTTTAAAAACGTAATACTATTCATTGCTTTAATGCCCGTTATAAACAACAACACCATTTCGACAAATTAGAAAACAATGTTTACTGAGCGTCCAAAAACCGGTCATCTTTTATCATTATATTTTTTAGTAAATCCCAAACTTATTTATCTGCAAATTTTTCTCTAGAACGTATTCGTTTCATTGGTAATTATANGCAGCAAACAACTGTTTCAGCTAGAAAACTTGTTACAAACTTTACCTTTTTCCACGGACGCAGGAAGCCNCAACCAGCAAGAGGGCCACCTTGAGTACGGTGACAACATTGTTGCGTAGTTTAAGCATAGCATCATTTCTTAAAGCACAAAGTGGCAACAACTAAAAAGCTCTAGGTTTGCTGTAAGTTTTCGAGCAATCAGCCGAAAGGGCTCTGCTTTCTTGTTATTGTGATGATTCAAACTTGCACATATCGGTATTCAAGTAACAAGTCACCACAAAGGTGACAAACAAGTGAATAAATCGGCAATTTTTTTAATAGAGCAGGGGCTCCAAACATTTTTGTCAGAGGGTCACATAAGCTACTACATAGCAATACGGCGGCCGGACATCTTACGTATCGTGATTGTTTCGGGTTATGTTACATTCTACCATATCAACAAATATTTCGGAAACATATTTTGTTTTCATTATTGACAAAATGCTTCGCGGGCCGGATGAAATGGCTTCGCGGGCCGTATTTTGTTGATCCCTGTCCTAGAGTTGCAGCTTACACTGATACTATTGTAGAACAACGTAGTTTTCACTCTCTGGATACCTGTGAAGACAAATGGCGTCACAAACTTGACGCAAAAATTAATATTCAAATCATGATCCTCGGTGTGAAAACTTCTTGCACCTTTTTACGTTGTTTCAAACCTTTTTGCGTTATTTGAATTGTGTTGGTTTGACCAACGTCACCACCCAGCGAGCTATCTATGCGGTCAACTCTCGTCACAACCGTAAGCAATTAATTTTAAATACGCTACCTGGAGCTTGGCCGTCTTTCGGAACGCAATCATTCGTATACGTATTCTACCTTGATTCTACCAACGCACTGTTTTAATCATCAGGGAGGAGTTTGTTAAATTGTCTGCGTTACTCGACAACTGGCTTCACGTATAGTTGCTGGGTCCCTGTGAAAGCAATTATTTGGTAAAGACGAATTCTTCAGTTTCTTACTTGTCGCGGCTTGTGTTCTGATTTATATTCATTTTCGTCTTGAGTTTGCTGCATTCTCTGCTCTTGCTTTTTAGGCTTTCAACATTTCACTCTTAAGCATTGTTTGCAGGATGCATAGTGCTACGTGAAATCGATTTCCTATCAAAAAAATNTACCGATTGATTCACTTGTTTCTCACATTTGTGGAGACTANTTCCTTCAACATAAGTGGGCGTCACAGCTTGCGCGCTTGCGTGGCATGTGGTTCGAACGCTTTTCTATGTCAAACCGACCGGTTTGACTGCAGCCCACACAGATCAAAGACTTGAACGAAGTAATTTGTGGGATGAAAGCTGATTTCAAGACGAAAATTGACTTTTAAGAATAGGACTTGCGAAAATTTCCTTCTTATGACAAAAGTTTTAACAGACTGTTTAAAACACCGAACTGTCTTTTACTCGCCCGCGGCAATAGACTTTACGTATGATATTCAACAAACAGCAAAGTGCGGGGTTTTCCGTGACGGCGCTTTAATTGTTCACCACATGCGAATTTCGATGCCTTTTCTGCTCTTTAACTGAAATGCGTTGTTTTGCTTTTTTTTCTTTATCGTTCTGTGGTTGACAAACCCAATTACTTGAACTACATCTCTACGTGTATACGTTGGAGTGCATGAAGAATTTACAATGCGGCAATTGATCCGTTACGTTTTTATATGAACTTGTTGCCTATTGAAAGATTTCCAACCTACAGTCTTTGTGCCAGGGTTTTTTTGTATGAAGTTGTAATGAGATTACTATTATTAGCTATTCTACGGGCTTAACTACTAGGGCAGTGGTTCTTGACCTTTCCCGCCCCAGGACTTCTATTCTTAAAGATATTGGCTTGGAGACCCCTCGTTAGCGGTTATGTCGTTAGTCAAAGTGGTGGTCAGGGCCGGCCTTAAGCCGATGCAACCGATGCGGTTACATTGGGCCCCGCGCCTCTGGTGGCCCCGCGCCTCTGGGGGCCCGGCGCCATGTGTTTGGAAAGTAGTTCATTTTTGCCAAAAATTCCTTGCGCTCAAATTCAGTAGAAACGGCTTATACGTTTGCAATATGTCGTTTGTATCATATAGGCCATTTTCTCAAAAAGGTCGTAGCACGGTTGACTGAGCACGAT
>JGI24021J15306_10001739_pt1 | contig 22119 bp, 15 predicted proteins | sample Ectturendosymbi1_FD_15306 | JGI IMG/M metagenome (IMG submission 15306) | reverse complement strand
CCAATGAAAACTTCAGCGAAACACTTTGGCCTAGCGGTTGGGCCTTAGGCCAGGCAACATGAGCCAAAATGACCCCAAAACTACTTCACTTATGACGCTAGTCACAAAAAATCCACACCCCCAACCAAAAAATTTTTTTCGATTGCAATCTACTAGACTGGCCGATCCGTTTGAGCCCTTGAACAGCTCTCTAGCACAATCTGCGGAGGAGCTAGGGCATTGGTAAGGCAACCGAAAACTGCTGTTTTTTAGGCCGAAGTCGAAGTAGGAAGATATCGTACGCCGGTTCTCAAAGTGTTAACACTTTGACGTCCGGGTTAATTCAAGTGGTTCCCAAAAAAACAGCTGGATCGCATGTGGCTTTGCGTGGGAATATCTCTGCTCCTGTTCAGGTTACAGACCTGGTCGAAATGTCAAAAGACGCGGCAAGTCTTGTAGTTTGCACTTGACAAAAATTTTTTGGTTGGGGGTGTGGGTTTTTTGTGAGTGATGCCATAAGTGGAATTTATTGGAAACCAGCCTACAATACAAGTCTTTTGATACTTTGGATGATCTGCTGGGGTTTCAGGTTCAAAGGTAATGCTCTAAGTTAATGAAATTTTTTGACTAATTAGTTAATTAATTAATTTGTTTTTTTAAGATCATAACTTTTGAACCAGGAATGCTAGAAAGTCGATCAAAGGCTCAAAAGACTCGAACTCGAGCATAGTTTCCAATTAAAACTTCAGCGAAATACTTTGGCCTAGCAGTTGGGCCATAGGCCAGGCAACATAAGCCAAAATGGCCTAAAAACTACTTCACTTATGACGTCACTCACAAAAAATCTGCAACCCCCAACCAAAAATATTTTTTCGAGTGCAGACTAGAAGACTGGCCAATTCTTTTGAGCCCTTCAACAGCTCTCTAGCGCAATCGGCAGAGGAGCTAGGGCGTTGGTAAGGCAACATTGCAGTTGCTGGTTTTAGGCCGATCTCAATGTACAAATAGATCGTACCAGGGCTCTCAAAGTGTTAACACCTTAATCAGTCATTTTTGTGCACAATAATACATTTAGTATTTTTCAAAAAAGCTATATAATTGATATGTAAAACAGAAATCATTTTGGTAAAGTGGTTGTTCAATGTAATATTAGTTCAGCTGATGCTGGATTTTTTGAGGGCTTCATAGTAGCAGCAGAAATAATCCTTTGCCTTGAGTTTGTGGGACTTACTGTACTTTTACATTTGCTCTGTATGCTTCAGATGAGAGGTTTTCTTAGGATAAACCTCCTTGCATAATACCTTTGATCATAGAAGCTTGGTTTTAATGACTAATGAGTGTACAGTATGTTTCTGCTGCTAAACACAAAAGTGCATGGCTGAGGATTTAATCGAAAAACTGGGTATAACAAGTATCTGCATTTGTGAAACAAAGAGCATTAGTTTATAATCTCAACATTTGAGCACAATTGCAATGGATGCATCTGGTGATTTGCTGACCATTCTTAAAAATGAGCTGGAGCCCTATGGAATGGAGGTATATATGTTCAAAGTTGGTTGGTACAATGCTCAAGTTTCATCAGGTTTTCGATTGGCATTTGCTGATGATACCGTGTGTGCAGTGGTTCTCACAATCCCATCATTTTTTGAGAAAGCTTTTCTGCCATATTTAAAATCTTTCAATCCGAAGGGTTTTAGTGCTGATCCAATTGACAGCTGTACTGCATTCTACATTCAAAATGCTGTTGCGAAATTGAAAATATCTGCATCTATAATGTATGATTATGAGATGCTTCCAAGCAGACGGCCAAAAGTCCTTGTACAAACAGCAGCACATATAGCTGGAGCTGCGTTCTATTATCAAAGATGTCATGTGACAGCAAGACCTCCAACGTGGACAAGTGATGGAATGTTTGGTTTTGAGAATCAATGTGAGATGCACCATGCCTTGTTGCAAAATCAGGAACTTGATGATTTGCCTGATAAGGTAAAAAATAAAATCAAACAAGAAAATGGCATTGATTGTTCTGCCACGTCTGAAAGTCATAGAGATTTGAGTTGTAATAATTCAGTGTCTGATGTCATTAACAAGCCAATTTTAAAAGAAATGGTTGGTAGCAATGACGACTTTGACCCTTGGAATAAAAATGACAAAATTTTTGGTGTTTGCATTCACCCTAAGTACGGTGGCTGGTTTGCCATCAGATGTGTTGTTGTCTTTGATAAAATTTTAGATCTCAGCCTTACGCCCCCTGCACCTGAAGATTGTGTGCCGTGTAGGCAATGTCGTATTGAACTACTCAATCGTTTTAACGGTAATTGGAAAGACTGGACTTACCGTGATATCATTCGCGTGAAAGAAAGGTACAGCGACAAACAAAAGCTGTATTTTGAAACTTCGCCAAAAGACAGAAAACAGTTGCTTGGTTTGTTATGAGTTTATGGAGTTGTGCTTCAGTGTAATTGCTGTGTAAATGTTATCCCCGCCACATCTTGTTCAACAGTGTGATTAATTCTGCTCTGCTGTTGTAAGTATTTTGCTTGTTACAGAGTTTTAATAATACCCCGTTCCATACTTATATGCATCAGTTCATGTTTTGCACTGATATTTGTTTCTTCGCAATGATTGAACACTACTGTTGATTGTTCTCAGTGATCGTTTGCACCCACCCACCTTGTCTTTGAATAAGTATTTTGCGAATATTAGTTTTTCCTTACGGCATATGGTTTGAATTACAATCGAGATAGTTTGCTCGTATTTCGTATTTGAAGCGAGGCGCTGTATTCTGAGCCTTGAGAGATTCATTCATTTGGTGAACATCAGTAATTTACGCAATAAGTCTCAACAAATGTGACGCAGTCGAACCATTCAGCTAATTATTTTTTAGATGGATTTCACCCATCTTCAGTTTTTACTCCAGGTAGAATGTAGCTTAAAATAAGTTATATTTGAATAAGGACTGAAGATGCGTAAATTTACGTGAAATCGATTTCGTATAAAAATAATTGGCTGTGTGATTCGACTACTCGTCTTTGCCTAGACTTATTGGTGAAATGTGGGTAAGTGGAAGTCCGAATCATCGCAAAGTTATGAAAGCAGCTGACAGTTTCTTCGAAAGCCCACAGCAAACCTCGAGCTCTTGATTTTTAGTATTCGCGTGACCATTGTTTACCTTCCAGTTTCACGAGGTCGTTGCACCAGTTGGATAGCTGTGCATGCATCCCATGACTTGTCTTCTCTGTTTCTTTGCCTAACAGGTGGAATCAGATGTAGCATGAACTGTACTGTTTTTCTGTGACGATGCTCTCTTCAGCTTCAGCAAAAAAAGGCCTACAAATTCTTGCACACGGCAAAACATTGGCGTCTGTTTCTTACAGAAACACTAATCTTTTCTCCGCACGAGCACTTTCTTGCGCTTTTGACAGGAGATGTTGGTCAAAAACCTCAAAACCTGTGCCATGTTGGTACGAAACCAGGTGTGAAATTATCGAAAATGGTTCAGTTCGGCAACAGATTACCTCCAATACGAACTTTCTGTTGCCCAAACCTTCAGCGAACTTCTATCAGGGCCAGTTGTTTCCGAGATACTTTGGGAGCTCTTCCTCGTCGCGTGGCAACAAGGACGACGACGACCCTCCACCCGAAACAAGTGATGATGGCTATGTCACACAAAACGAGGGTAAGCGGAAAGATTGCCATGGCCAGGCTTGGCTAAGCCCGCAACTGCTTTTTCCACAGAATGTGATTCTTTCGTGTGGATAAATATCTGGAACGTGTGAACTTATTCATCACGGCCCTGGTTTCGAGAAAGCCCATCAGTGGACTCTTTTTACGAAAAATATTCTTTACATGATGCTATTTGCGCCGAAAGACTTTTTCTTTATGCGAAGGAACTTTCGTTAGAATTCTTGCGCGAAATTTATTTCTCGAACCCTTGCAGAAGACCGCGACGATTCGAGAAGACCCGAAGTTGTCTACGCTGCCGACGGACCGGGACCGCAGTCGGGAGCTCTGAGCGCCATGACTGTGCCCGAGGATTTTCCGCACGTTCCTATTATCCCAGTGAATCGCAATCCCGTCTTTCCGAAGTTTCTTAAAATGATAGAGGTGAGCAGCCGTGTTGCCCTCAACGGCAGATTATACGATAGCAGCCATTGGCAACGCAAACAAAATCACACAAGGTTTTTGAAAGCAAGACGGTGGAAATAGAACTTGTTTTTTACAAGATCCAAGGCGTTCTGCAAAAGTCCGAAGACGAGACTGTCATTGCGATTTTTTGGTTGCCGCGGTCTGAATCCACTAGACATCTTCTGACAACTTACCGAAATTATCAAAAAAGGAACAAAACATATCAAAATTTGAATATATGTGCACAAAAAAATTTTACTTTTTGTTGTGTGGAGAATGTGCTCTGGCTATTGTTAGGGATCGGAAAAAGGCAAGTTTCCAACTTAGCGCGTACCATAACGTAACTCGAGAGTGGTATCCCGTGTGCATGTACGTTTTTGGCAAATAAGGTTGTATTTACAAAGTTAACTACTATTGGGTTGGATCCACCTCAGGACCGGCTCTTGACTTGCCGTACAGCAAATATAGTTGTTGCTGATGCATCAGGTAAATCCAAGTTACTGAGTTTGTTTGTAAACTGCTCTTAATTTTCAGGACAGGGTAGTATGCATATATATTACTTACGGGAGAAAAATCTGGCAATTCATGAAGTTAAGCTTCGTATGCATTGACCTATTTTTATTATTTTTTACTTTTGCCAAAAACTCGGTAACAGACGTCAGTACTTTTCTCCGTTCGTCGTCACCAATGTGAGCTTGGTATCGTACAATGTCGGATGTGGCTAAGGTTGAGATAAAGGAGAAAAACGAAAGTCAACACCCGCTACTGTTGCTGAGTCGATCCGAACCGCCGAACTGATGCGTTGACCCTCGCTTAACTTTGTTGCCGATGACGAACTCCAACGTCTCTTCCGACTTTGAATCTTTCTCGTCCTTTTTACGGCCTCGCTATTTTTTTCTTGAATGCGATTTTAACGCTATCCGACAGATCAAGGACCAACGCCTGATGGAATTGCTGCGACGCAAGATTTCCTTATCGCTCCCTTACGCCGGTGTCTTTCTCAAACGCGACGACAACAACGAAGCGGACGTCGTCACCGACATCGAAAAAGAGCTTTACTCGGTCGGAACGTTCGTCCAGATCCACGAGCTCCACGATATGGGCGACCGAGTCCGAATGATTGTCATGGGTCATCGCAGGTGAACCCGCCAATCAGCTGTCATTTGTAACGCGTGATTAGCAGTGCAGTTGATTTCGTGTTTCTCGAAGCATTTTAAAACAACAAATTTGAGAAGCGGTTATTCCAGGTCCAGTCCTGTCCAGACGCGGCCTATCCGTGTAGAAGCGTTGTCTGAGATTTAAATGTTGCGTTTTAATCGTTGACGTTTTCGTTTTGACCATCAGCATTTTTCAAATATAAAACTTAGAAGCGCTTAGGCATGGAGACTGTTTCCGAGCAGAAAACCCTTCGCTCTGCGCGTAGTATAATCGCTGACCCGCCACAACAAAGCGCATCGAAACTCCACGTCTGGGAAAAAAACAAGCGGTCTTGGTACCGCTTCTTTGAAACAGCTGAAAAAAGTTTGTTTTGATCGTCGTGTGTGATTTGCAGAATAAAGCTTTCCGCCCCTCTCAGCACGGACGAAGATAACACGAGCCAGCAATCACCGGCCGGAGAAGGCCTGGAAGCATCTGAGCAACCTGCAAGGGAACCTGGCGTTCTGATGGCGGTCGTGGAGAATGTTTCGCAACCGCAACATATCAAATCTGAAGATGTAAGATATGTGACGTCCTGATTGGGATGTCGGAAGGGTCTGCTTTCTGACTGGATCCTTTTTGTTTTTGTCTTTAATCGTATGAAGAATCTTCATCGCATAACTTCCGCAAATAAACGTGCGATTTTTCCCCTGATTTGATGCACCGACCGTCAAATCGGCATGCGAATGGTCCCAACGCCATTTCGACTTCGGTTTTCGCGATTGCGTTGTAGAAACGCCCGCAACCGGGCAATTGCCCCCCCTGTAATTGTGCAAAGAAAAAACATTTTGAAAGCACCAAAGAGGTTTGTAGTTGTTAGGTAAAGCAACAATACTCAAACATTTCCTTCCCGAAAATATCAGCTGGTTGCGGCTTAAATGTGCGAGTCCCTGCCATAGTCCGCCACGTTCGAGACTCCGTCAAACACACAGTCTTCCGACCTTTTTTCCTGTACAGTGAAGTTTTCTGTTGTAGATCAAAGCTCTGACCGCCGAAGTGGTGAAGACGATCCGTGACATCATCGCCATGAATCCACTTTACAAAGAGTCGGTCGCCCAAATAATCCAGGCAGGTTCATGTTTGGTGCCGGAGCAAGCTATTACTTAAACGTCGTGAAAAATGTTCTGTGAGAAATTTATATATATATTCGTCGTGCGTTTATGTCAGAGCTTCGTTGCGTTTGTTTTTCAAAGGCAACAAAGATTATTAACCCATATATCTGCTTGGTGTTATTCAGAAATACTGTGCTTGATTAAAACTCGCAGAAAACCTTGTTTGGAAATAATTCCTGTACTCGCTGAAAACGTTTCGAAATAATGACAGTGCTGATCAAAGCTTGCGCTACTTAACCCTAACATGCGTTTGTGTGGAAACGGCTCGTCAGGGGTGTGACAAAGAGCAACTGTGACGTCACTGTTGCTTGGCAGGCCGGGCAACGCGTGATGGACAATCCTGTTTATCTGAGCGACATGGGGGCCGCACTGAGCAGTGGTGACACTGAAGAACTGCAGGAGATCCTGGAGGAGACTGATGTGAGTGTGTCGTTCTGCTTGCAGAAAATGCGTTCTTCGGTCTGATGCTCATCGAAGCGAATTAAGTGTAAATCTTTGTGTCTGTGTGTTTGAAAACTACATCAGAAGTGTTGGCTGAACCAGGAGTAAAACTCGTGGATAAAACAGAAGCTCTGAGTTGTTACAGTTACAACTTGCTTTGCATGGTGTAAAAATGCTGTCGTGAGTATATGTGTAGCTCAAAGTAAAAATTAACCTTTTCGAATTAGGAGGCCGGTTTGCAAAACAAGCCAGTCAGAGTAACTGGGAAGCCGTTGATCACCGCACGTCGGACAACAAACGACTGGATTGAACCGACCCTGTTCTAGAAATATTTAAAAGAATTACAGGACTGTTCCTCAATCAGCACTCACTTTGTCTTGTTCGGACAATCGTTGTGAAATGATCAGCATAAAATGCCTTTTTGCGTTAAAAATAATAAAAGTTAGCAAGATATTGACTAACAAGGTGACATCACAGTGCTCTCGTTGTAGTCACATATTTTGCATTTCCTTTTTTTTGCTTAAAAAACGAACGTCACTACAAATCAGGGTTGTATAGTCGGAGGTAAAATTTCCGACTCCGACTTCCCAAAATTTCCGACCCCGACGTTTCTAAAATATCCGACTCCGACTTTCCAAAATTTCCAACTCCGACTCCTTAACATAAAGGGAATGGAAATTGTTGTTAAAATCAATGGAAATCGTGGTGCACAGCAAGAAATCGCTGTTTCAACGAAAATTTCAAAAGAAATTGTACCATTTCAACAGGAATTCCTAATTTAAAAGTGTGATGTGAAAAGTGATCCAACTGGGCATCTGGAGTCGGACAAAAAATCCGACGCCGACTCCCAGTGTTGTTAGGAATCCGACTCCACCCAAAAACCTCCGACTTCTTACGACTGAGACGCCGCAACCCTGCTACAAACCACGTGATTTTCCTTCATGAGATTTCTTTTGTTGCCCAGGTGCGCGAACGACTTTACAAATCGTTGTCTCTGTTGAAGAAAGAGCTGGAACTGAGCAAGCTCCAGCACAGGCTCGGCAGGGAAGTGGAGGATAAGATTAAGAGCACTCACCGGAAGTACATGCTGCAGGAACAGCTGAAGATCATCAAGAAGGAGCTTGGTATCCAACAGTCTGCGTCGCTGACGTGTGTCTTTTACTTGTCCGTTATGGGATCAGCACTGATCGCCTGAGCTTGTTTTATCGCTAGGCTCCGTTGGCTGAGGCCTTGTCAGAAAACATGTTGCCATTTTTAGTCAGTTGGTCAGCATTCTAGGACTACACTACGCAAACAATATCTTTCGGAAGTAATCTCTGTACAGCAGTCAATCGGACACTATGGTGTTTGCTGAGTGTATCTTTCGCCAGCAAGCATCATCAGCTCGAGCTCAAACACAGTAGAACTACATAAACGACGAAAATCGTTTTTTTTAAACCTTCGGTGAAATTGAATTGATCTCCGAGAGAAGATCAATTCAATCTCATCGTAGATTCGAATAACTGCTTCACCCGTTGTGTTGTTGAAAATTAGGAAAATAATGGTAATACGAGGGGAAGTGGGATGTGTTGCAGAGGTTCCTTCCGTCTTTCCTCATGTTTAGCTGCTTCACGAGGATGAGGCGCACGTGTATCATCGGCTCATGATTGGTGGCCTTGCACTTACGCAGCTGTTACCAATACATTTCCCGACATCAGCTCTTCATGTAAAGGCCCAATTCGATAAACCTAGTCCCAAGTTCCAGCAAATAGCTACGATGCCCTGGTATAGGTCAAAAGAATTGTATGGCAGGCGTAATTTTCTGATTTTAATAAATCAGCCATAGGACGAGCTTCAAGTGACTATACCCCACAGTTAAAAAATTTAATTCCTTCCCATAAAAAAAATTGCTGATTGATTCCTTGTTTATCTTCCTTGTGTGGTGCAGTTGCTTGAATACAGATGTGTGCAAGTTTGAATCATCGCAAAAAGATCAAAGAAGAGCCCAGTCGGCCGATTCCTCGAAAGCTTACCAGCAAACTTACAGCTTTTAAATCGAATACGAAGAGCTTTGACGGATGGACAAAGCAAAGAATGTTTCGTTTTTTTGCTGACCCGCGATTCTTTGCTTGGCGTTGGCAGGCCTGGAAAAAGACGACAAGGACGCGATAGAAGAAAAGTTCCGCGCCCGCTTGAAAGGTCTCACCGTTCCTGATCACGTGCAGGAAGTGATGGAGGAGGAAATCTCCAAGCTGGGTTTCCTTGACAACCACTCGTCAGAGTTCAAGTAAGGTTGAGACGATTGTAGCATTACCAGCTGAGGGCAGCTGCAAACGAACGGTCTCGTTGTTGCTGTTTCCCAAAAACAGGGCACAACTCTTGTCGTTTCCGTTAGCCACCTGTTCGACGTTTCGCTCACGAATACATGTGTGGTTCCGCAGCCGCATACAGCACAGGCCATTAGCCAAGTTTCGGGGTTTGTGGGGTAGGGAAATACAGTTTTAGGGGTGAGAAAGGTATTTGTTTTTATTATATGTTTGAAACAAACTATAGAAAATTATCTGGGCACAACAAAATTCAGGGCGTCCACAAAAAAATTGGGGGGTACTGCCCTCGAACGCTCCACTATTGTTACAGTTCTGGTGCACTATTTATGCTTTGACTTTTGTTAATAGATGACGCACAAGCACCGGACGCCACTGGCGTCATTCGAAAAAGTTCGATTATTTTAATCAGACCCCAACGGGAGAGGAAGCGGGCTTAGCAAGTAGAATTTCCGAAACGCGAATACTGCCCCCCTGTTTGGAAATTTTCAGTGTTTGCAAATGCCGTCAGTCGAACTAACGCTCAGTTTTGGCGCGGAACTTTGCATCCTCCTCATTTAATCACATATCCGGTACGTGTGCCGCCATTCCACCAGTAAAGCTGCCCTGAATATTTTTTTAATCGGTTCTCGTTCGCCAATATAGTTTATTGTTCAAGCGCGACGTCTCTTGCGGAAAGTTTTCTTCCTGCAGCTCGCGTTTTGGTGTGAAAATGAAACGTTGTGTTGTGCCTGAGATATCCTGTTCGAATTTCTCTGTGCTTTTCAGTGTCACGCGCAATTACCTGGACTGGTTGACGTCGATCCCGTGGGGCAAGTCAAGCCGAGACACGATGGATTTGAAACGAGCGAAAGAGGTAAGACGGGGCTTGGCGTGGATCGGAGCCGAAATCCTGCTCTTCCACCGCTTGCGTCGTTAACATTTGACATGTCTGACAGACAGTACCGCAGCAATACGTCGCAGTGCAACTGTTTGAACGTAGTAATTTTGTTGCTTCTTATGTCGTACACTGCGAGACCAATTTGCGACGTTGCCAGGCAACGAAAATTGTTCTCGTTTGTTGTTGATATTGATTTTGTTTGAAGGTGCTCTTATCACTTTTTCGCTCCAAAATCAAATACTCGTCATCTCTTGTTCGGATTAGTAAAATTGAACCAACGTTTCTTAAACATTTGGTGGGTCACGGAGAAAATCAAAGTGAGCTGCGCCGTTTTTAACGCCCTAAATCAGGCCTTCCGAACGTTTTTAGTGTTGCGGGCCACTTCCACATGAGGAAATTTATTGCGGGCCACAAACGTTTTTTGTGACGTAACTTATCCCTTGATTTTGATAAGTTTTACGCGATAGCACGAGGTGATAATGAGTCCTATAGTTGCATGCAGTGTTGCCAGCTCGTATGGATGTAAACCAAATTAAAAAAACTGACATAATTTTGAAGCGTTTGTTATGCAAGTTTTTGGGTGTTAGGCCCATAGCAGAAACAACAGGTGTAATTTTGGTGTGTTTTCATGGCAAATATACTTGAGCCTATAAAAAATACTGACAATTTAAAAAAATCTGCTTACGAACTTATTACATCTCGGGCAACTTAAAACAACCTCGCGGGCCGTGGGTTGGGCAGCCTTGCCCTAAATCAACGTAATTCGTTCTGTCATCGTTACAATGGTCATTGTTAGCCCGTTATGTGTAGCCTGTTTTTATTCAATACCACTGCGTTAAGGTAGAGAGGGTTTAAATTTTGAACTGTTTCTGTTGTAGTTGTGAGCGTTTCGCATGGTAGGTCACGTTCCATTGCTGCAAGATACGGTTTGATAGTTGTTGCTGTTTCAGTGGTTACTGCTGCTTGTCTTCTGAAAGTTAAATTTATTTCAGAATTGCAAATGTGTGCTGCTTAGTCAGTCTTAGTGATATTCGTTTTTTCTCTCGTACAAGTCTGATGAGGCAAGCTCAGATTGGCAAAAACCTTGAAAACACCTAATTTCAATTATGGCAACTGAATGGCTGTCACACGTGTGCAAAAAGAACGGTTCCTCAAAAAAATATAAAAAATAATGGTTACTTAAAAAGTAGCAAGCACAGGCGCATATGCTTTGTGAGGAAATCGAAGCTGCAACACACAAGATTCGCAAACCCGTGAAATTGTTTGAATTTCTCCCACATAATAACAAGTGCAACTCTTTCCTTAACTTGTTTATTGCCGTCAGGGTTTACATGACCGTGACCGTGCCACCGGACAAAGGAGTTTTTATAAGCTCGAACTAATTAAAACTTCTTTTGAGATTGTCAATCCAACAAGAGCGCCTAAATAGTTTAGCGTTTTTTTCCATTGAATCCAAAATTAGCAAAGGCCTAACATGGACGTATTGCAGCATTATAAGGTTGTGCTGTAGGTTTATGTGACGTCCTGTTGTCACGCTTTTTCTTTTGCTGATGTTTTGTAGCTAAGCTGTTATATCTTTGCTGACTGGTCGTATCAAGCAGTGTCGACTAATTTCATTGAACACATGGCCACTTGGCCTGCCGCATGGAATGTAGTAACTCTTGGATTTATTGGGTGTTACGGAGATGTCCGTTGAAATTTCTGCTGGGGATGTGAACCTGGGGGCATGTCCCCAAACACCCCCAGCTTGGTATCGCCCCGTCAGGCCTCACTCGTTAACATCACCGATTTTTATCATTGTGAGTCGATGCCCCCCATCAAAAATTTCTGCACACACCACGGAGTGGGGCCCCGCAGACGTGCTTCCAATCGGGTCCCTGCTTCCAAACGCAGTTTGCTTTGGAGGAATAAACATAATTCCGAAGCATAGGGAAACCTCACTGGTTGCTCTCTGCAGAGCCTGACGCTTTATTTCCCTCCCACTCTCTAACCTGCAGATTCTTGAGGAGGACCATTACGGAATGGATGACGTAAAGAAGCGAATTCTTGAGTTCATTGCGGTCAGCATGCTTCGGGCGCACACCCACGGCAAGATCCTGTGCTTTTATGGGCCGCCTGGTGTTGGAAAGACCAGCATAGCAAAGTCCATCGCACGAGCTCTGGATAGGAAGGTTAGCGTAAAACAGGACGTTTCTTAATGTTTTGTTCGTGACTTGATTCTGAGCGCACGAACACCGTTGATATTATACTTGAGCTTTGTAACTGTCTTTGACTAAAGCCGATTCGTATTTTTACGCTGCATTATTTTGCAGAAGCTTAAACTCCAATGGTTTTAAGCTGTGCATAATTATCAGTTGTCATTAACAAAGTTACCCACCAGTAAAACTTCGTTCTCGTTAGGCCACTTCATCACCAGTATTCTAAACGCGAATCGAGTCGGGGGCCATTTTTGCTACTTCATGCTGAATTGGAAAAATTAGCATTTAGAATACGAAAAACTGTTTTGTGACAACAGTACTTCCGGTTCAGCGTTGGCGGAATGCATGACGTCGCAGAGATCAAAGGTCACCGGAGGACGTACGTGGGAGCCATGCCCGGAAAAATGATACAGTGTTTGAAGAAGACGAAAACGGAAAACCCGCTCGTGCTTATCGACGAGGTGATGTCGCGTAGCAACAAGCGTCCCTCGGGCGACCTTGGCCTGATGTCCGAGTTATCGAAATAGATCTTGTGATTGACGATATTTTTGCGCATTTCTGGTTGAATTCTATCGTGTATTTTTTGCTGTGCACTTAAAATGCTGGTATTATTGCCAACTGCAGGAAAAGCAGAATATACCAAAGTTTTTGGGTCACGTTCGCTGTTGATCAGTGTTGAAGAGTCAATTGCTAGTTACATTCGGTGATTGGCTGCAATCGAAAGTGACCGTGCAACCGTGATTAATAGTCGCTTGTTCTGTAACAATGCTTTTATGCTGCGTCACTACCGCATTGCCTGTAATGGAGCTGTAGGGGAGATTGTTTTTATACAGTTTTTACGTCGTACTTACCGGCGAGAGATGGATCTCAACCTGCTACACTAGCTACTGGTTCAAGTTGGTAGAAACGGACTCTAGTCTTTTGCTGTATTTAAAAAAACTTAATGTATTGTTTTACACAGGACGTTGAAACGAATGAACAAAAGTATTTTACCCAGCAAAGCTTATATGCACTTCCCTGACCTGTATATATCTCTCGGCTTCATTCTGAAAAGACGCAAGGAAATTACTTCGCCGAATTATTATCCACTAACCATTTTCGCCAAATGCTCATCCGTTAGCATAACTAAACTATCAGCCCTACGCAGAAGACTTGGAAAAAAGCTATCACTCTTGTCAGTGCTTCGTCATCATTCCCTACGATCCAAACTTACACATTCACGCAGTGATTGGTTGTCGGTGGTCTGGCTTGTCGCAAAGCGAAACGTAGCGTTTTGTACTCAAGACAGAAAGCTTGGGTCACACGCTTACGCTTCAGCAAGCATTCGCTCCGTCGCAGCTAATATTTGACGTAACAGCTTTGAGAGTCAACTCTGAAAACTTTCCCATTCAGTTGCCCATGAGAAGTAGCTATTTGCAGATGGGTGTTCTGGGCAAGGAACTGTCTGGTTCGTGTTCTGTTGAGCTTGGTTTTCATATTTGCAATCCTTACGTATAGTGAATTAGTGACCTTACGCAAAACATCCACTGTGTCTTTAAAATGTTTATTAGGTCACAAAAGCACAAATGGCTTATGCCCGTGAGACTGGTGAGTTTGCTGATGTCACCTTCAGTCGAAAGGAATCACCCTGTGTCCTGAAATAAAGTGTGAAAAGTAAAGACAATCCTCACGTATTAGTTCCAAGGCGTAGGGCTGGAATCCAAACCACTTCGAGCAGCAACCAAGCTAAACTAGACCCTGTCAGTGCCAAAGTTTTGGGTGAGAGCTCTTAGTTAAACTTGCGTTTGTAAATCAGTCTATCCCTTTGTTTAGTTTTTTTGCAAACCTTCCGTCCTGTAATAAACTTATAATGAAATAACCTTTGTCATGTCCCACCAGTAGAGACTGACACATGTCACTAGCTTATGTTGTGATCTGTCGTCGTTACCAGTGTACATTAATGCAGGTCGACAAGATAGGAAAGGGTTTCCAAGGCGACCCGTCGTCTGCGTTACTTGAACTCCTCGATCCGGAACAAAACCAAAACTTCCTCGACCACTACCTCGACGTCACCGTGGACCTTTCGAAAGTATGACGTCAGATTGAGTTTGTTGTTGTTTTATTCGCGAAACAGCGACCTGGTGTGTTTGTCGTATTCACTTCGTGCTCAACCAACTCTTCACCCTCTCAACGGACAACATGGCCGGTGCCCGGTGGCACTTTGATGATGGTGGATTTTTTTTCCTTTTTTTTTAGACAAAACCATTCGTGCTACTAGCTGTCATGGAAATTCGTTTCAGCAGTTTGTCTTTAGGCCACGTTGGATCGGTAACTACGGGCTTGATTTGCAGGTCCTGTTTATTTGCACGGCCAACGTCATAGACACGATACCTGACGCGCTGCGCGACCGCATGGAGCTGATCCAGGTCTCGGGGTACGTCGAGCAGGAGAAAATGGCCATCGCCCGGGTAAGTGCCAAGTCCGGAAAGCTAGCAATAAGATGATCGCGAAAAGCTGGGCCTTGTGTTGCTGTTTGCGTCTTGCACCGTGTCTCGGATTAAGCATACTTCAACAGCGGGAGTGTTTTTCCCTCCTCTATTTCACAGAGAGGGGGGATTTTTGTTGGAGCGGGTGGTAGCAAACCTGCTTCTCTGTTGGACTTGATGTGTGCGGCTGCTTGATTCAGGATGTTGTTAAAATCATCTGAACTGTCCTGTTTTTCTTCATACTGCCACGTAGCGGAAGCCATGCCAGTGGTTCTGCGAGTCGCACGTCAAAAGCATTTAACATTTCGTGTGCTTTTCGACCAAGTTCGAAACGTTCATACTTCTCGATCAAGTTCGAAATGCTCATACTTTTCGACCAAGTCCGAAACGTTCGTACTTTTCGCCCAAGATCGAGAAGTGCACGAAACGTTCCGGATCTGCCGAGTTTTCGTTACAAACATTTAAAGCCACAGTAAAAGCATGAGCAGACACTCAAAGACGCTGCAGACGTCCTTCCCCCCCCATTCTGTAAGATTTATTGTGTTCCCCGAATCTTTGCAGAAATACCTGATACCACTGGCCCAGGACCAGTGCGGCGTCAACGACGAGACGGCCTTCATCGAAGAAGACGCACTGAAGGCCCTGATCAAGAACTACTGCAGGGAGAGCGGGGTGCGCAGTTTGCTCAAGCACATAGAAAAGGTGAGGCGTGCTTTTGGTCTCGACACCGTGTGGCTCGAACACGCCAAGTGCGCGCTGCGCTGCTCGAGCGCTTGGCGCCGAAAGTGCGTTTTTGTCATAAGCGAGTTAATTTTGTTGACGCGCGATGAAAGAAATGTTTACGACAGCGGTCACGTGACACGCAGTGTTGCGAGACGGGTGACTTGATGACGTCACAAAAAACAAAGGAAACGCGAATTCATGCTGTTGGCTTGAGTGTTCTTTCGTTCGTTTCACACGCAAGCAACTTTGGGTTTACATTTAGTTGTTCTGGGCACGCAGTGCTACTCTCTCCTTGGCAACCGTACTTTCGAATCGCAACGCAAAATATTGGTAGGTTCTTTCGTTCACAGCTCCCGCCATCTGTTGTCGTCTTTGTTACGAACAGGTCCACCGCAAGGCGGCGTTCAAGATCGTCAGCGAAGAGGAGGATCAGAAGAAGTGCATCGTCATCACCAAAGACAATCTCGAAGACTTCGTCGGCAAGCCCTTGTTCACCTCAAACCGATTATACGACACCACGCCGCCCGGGGTGGTCATGGGCCTGGCCTGGACGGCCATGGGTGAGACGACGTGTTTGACTTACGAAGCACCGCACCCAGGCCGTAGTCAGGTTTCAAGGCTTGGGGGAGAAAATGCGTTGTTAGTGCGGAACAATGTTTGTTTTTATCATGTTTAAAGCAAATTTTTTTGGGCACAACAAAATTTGAGGCACGAAAAATTGGGGAGCACTGCCCCTAATGCCCCCCCCTGTGGCTACGGGCCTGACCGCTCCCATACAGTGCTGTGCGTCACCTCGATAAGTTACCCTGTGGTGCAACACAGATGAGCGGACTGTCATATTTTGCGATCCAGATCCAGTCTTGAATATTCAAAATTTAGTCCAAGTCCAACCACAGATCAAACGTTTTTTGAAATTAAAAGTCCAAGTCCAAAAAATGTAACAAAATACACCATTTTAATAGCAAATATCACGCAATTCTTTTCCATTAACTCAGTCCAAATCCGGTCGTGATCCTAACTTCATGAAGAAATTTACAGTCCGGGTCCAATCCTGGTTCAACAAAATCCGGCATAGTCCGGATCCAAGTCCGGCCCAATGCTCATCTCTGTGGCGCAACCACCCGATTGAACGAAATTCTTCGAACTTCCCAAAGATAAACAGAACCTGATAAAATGCCAGGTCTCGTATGTTACGGTTGTTACCGCTCGAACGATGGCATAGCAACCAGCAGGGCCAAATTTACCAACGGGCGTACTGGACCATTGGCCTAAGGCCGACTAATTGCCTTGGGCTCACTGAAATCGATTTGTCACGAAACAATGGAAAAAATGCACACTGTTGACCCCTGCTGCTGATATCAACAGTTTCGGGGACCTCTGATGAGTTTGGTCTACCTAGGGTATCGCACGTAGGTAAATCCAGCCGTGCCTAGGGCCAGGTAACAAAAATTTATTGTTCAAGCAACAAGTAGTTTCTGGCAGATTACTTAAGTAACTTCAGCAATTCAACCAAATAAGAAAAATCAATAGTTAGACTTGAAAGTATTCAAGCACACCAAAATCCTTGCAATTTTTAAAACACGCAATGGGTGGTTCGGACAAAATACGAACCTGTTGGCCGTGATTCCGTTTTAATGCAATGAGCTTCCAACTCCCATCATGATGACAATAAACAATTGTGACTCACAAATCGCTCTGCACAGGCAAAAAATATATTCGCTTCAATGGCTTATTTTATGTGTGAATGATGCATGTCGTGTATAATATTGCGTTTACAGACGTGGCGTCTAAAATCTTAAACTTTTCTAAAAGCGAATTACTTGCGGCAGAATTACTTAAACCGCGACGGTTGTTCTGCGCACAGGCGGCTCCACGCTTTTCATCGAATGCTGCGAGCGGCGCCAGCGCGACGCCAAGGAGAACTCTGACGTCACTGTCGAGCTGACCGGGAGGCTCGGTGACGTCATGAAGGAGTCGGCCCGGATCGCCACCACGGTGGCGAGGTCGTTCTTGCGCAAAGCCGACCGCGCAAACGATTTTTTCAACGGTGCGCATCTGCACGTTCACGTCCCCGAGGTTGGTGGAGCCGGCATAACAACGTAACTAGACTGAACCAGTTTACTCCGGTTTCATCCGATGAAATTTTGGTTTTATTTATGTTTGCGCAGAGAATTGGTTTCGTTTTTGTTATTGTAACTGTAGCTGAGCCACTGAATGTTGCTTGACGTTTGACTTCCGCCATTTGTTATCGACCTGTCTTGTGCACAAGTCGAAAAATGTCACCGAAAATGGCTGTGTTGTTTTGGGTCGAACACGATGTGCTTAGATTGCGCGAACAGTGCATTTCGAGTGTCTGCGTTTCGCACATTTCCAACCCCGTTTCCAGAACGAAGATACAAGAAAAATAAGCGGCCGTCACTGCCAGATAAGAACGCAAACTGCTTTTTTTGACGAAAGCAGCGCCTGCGTCTCCTTGATTCTGGAATTAAAGCCGCCACAAATATGCTTTGATAAAAAAACTGGCGACAAAGTAAAGCATGCCTCGTGCGCGTGCTGTTTTTTTTTTATCAAAACTTCAATGGAACATCGGACAAGGCTGCGTCGTATTTGTCATATATGCTTTTTGCATCGCGTTCCTTTTCAGGGCGCAACGCCGAAGGACGGTCCCAGCGCTGGGTGCACGATGGTCACTGCCATGCTGTCCCTGGCGATAGGCAAGCCAGTCAGGCAAGACGTCGCCATGACTGGCGAAGTGTCGCTGACTGGTAAAGTGCTTGCAGTGGGGGGGATCAAAGAAAAGACTCTCGCGGTGAGTTGGTTAATTGCGTTGGCGATCTCTGAATTGGTTGTTCCAAACATCGTTCACAAATGAAACTCCGGTTTTTTTACCATTTTGAAAACCCCAGAAGAGTTTTTTTTGGTATCGTGTCAAACCTTCTTCGAAAATGAAACTCCTGAGGTTTTTATTATTTTGAAAACTCCAGAGTTTTTGTCATCTCTCGTTCTTGTTCTTCACTCATCTCTTGCGTTGAGGTGGGTGGTTTTCTCAGACCCTGGGGTCTTACCCGGACTCTGAGAGATCAAGCACCTTTCCTGCGATGGTGCAATGCCAAGTGTTGCTGTCTTTGCCAGTTGGAGGATCTTGTTTTTGCCAGAGATCTCCTCGAGTTGGTTCTCCAGATTGTTGCTAGTTGCTCCGAGAGCTCCTATTACTGTAGGCACTGCTCTGACTTTGATGTTCCACATCCTCTGTGTTATTTTGAAACTCCAAAGTTTTTTTAATTCCAGCTTTGTTTGTTTTTTTTTCAAAATTTGTTTTTTGTGTATTCCTTCTTTCAAATCTCGGCCGTTTCTTGCACAGGCGAAACGGGCGGGAGTGACGTGCTTGATCTTCCCGCGCGATAATCAGCGCGACTTCAACGATCTCGCCGAGTACATCCGGAAAGGGGTCGAGGCGCACTTCGTCACCGACTACAGTCAAATCTACGACATCGCTTTTCGTCAACCGGAACCTCAACAAGCCGAAGTCGCGTGACTCGTTCCCCCCTCGCCCCACCCCTCTTTTTTTCGCCTTGCACCAGTGGTGTTGGAGGCGGAGGTGAAAGCGCACCCAGAAAAGTTTTGATTCACTGAAAATCGTTGCAAATCTGGGCGAAATCCCTAAAAATCCGGGCAAAAATGGCGCCCAACGTTTGCAGAAAAACACACGAAGACCTTTTTTTGGAGGTCATACCAAAAAAAGGTCTTCATGATCTGAAAAAATTAGTAGGCAAAGTCGCCCAAAACTTATCGGGGAAGTTTGGGCAAATTCGGGCAAAAATCCTTCGCACCCCCAAAAATTAGCCTGCACCTGTGCCTGGCACCGAACTCGCGTCCCGGATGGCGTCATGAGTTATGACGCGGAAAGAAAGAACACAGCTAGAAAATCTTTTGCCATTGCTGCGGCTGCTGCTTTCATATTGCGTTGTTTTTTTGCGGAAACCCATTGTTTCAGATACAAAAAAAGAAACTGCTTCACGGACTGGTGTTGTTCGCGATCGAACGAGTGCCGAGTCATCACGTCCCTCGTAAAATGTGCTTTGGATCGTTCAATGTCGATGCGGGGTTGGAGCAGAACGCGCGATAGACGTTCGTTTTCGAAGAAAACGCGCGCGTTTTTTGGGAGATTGCTGTGGTCGTGATTTTGTTGAAAAATGCTTTGGGATTTAGCTGCAGATAGGCACAATCTCCCAAACGCTAAACGACGTATTTAAGAAGTTGGATTTTGTTGCCTCGTGTATCTCAGAAAAGAGACCACTCGTTTAAGACATGGCAGGCGAAACACACGCTGATCTTATTCGAAAAGAAATCCCGATAAAAACGCAGTGAAGCTTGAAAAGCGAAAGTTGGTCAGGACAACGCAAAAAGTGTGTTTCCAGCGGTTTAACCTGAAACACACTTCCCTGTGCTTCAGGCACACGCTGACGTCGATTTTCAGTTACAGGTTCTCACAAGTTTTGAAGATTTGGTTGAAACTCACTGCACTTTGCGGTGGTCGCACTGTTGAGGAAGTCGTTAACTGTAGTCCTATTGGAAGAACATTCGGTCGATGAAGTGAGAACCGAATAAAGTTGACGTAACAATGAGCAGGCGCGTAGCTGGGTTTCAAGTTTTGGGGGGTAGAATACATTTTAGGCCGGCTGGATTTTTGTTTCCATTATGTGTTTATTATGAATTTTCTGAGCGCAACAAAATTTCAGGGGCACTGCCCCCGCGTGGCTGCGGGCCTGGCAATAAATTTGCGTCTTGCCCAAAGTTGTTTTCGGGCATTTCGTCGATCAGCTTGCCGGACTTAAAAGTAGTCGATTTGCGCATATCCCGAATGACAACAAGACAGACTTCTGGCATCATCGGTTGCGACAACCTTTTTCTGTGTAGTAGTCGTCGCTTTTCTCGTGAAACGGACAGACTTTACTGATGATCATCTCCTTTGGTCTCGACGGATTGACCTGCTTCATTCCGGAGCTATGCAAAAAAAGTCACCACCGAAGGAGCGTGACATCATTTGCAGCCGGCTTTTAGTGGCCCATACACCTAAGAGTGATGCGGACTTTAATGCCTCAACCGAATGCTAGAGATAGTTTGAAGTTTCTTGCAAAACACGGGAGCATGCCCACCAGCTTAGTCACAAAAACATTGTGTAGCCGATACACACGTCAAGTTGCAAACCAGGCAGGTGGATATGAAAGCTCTTTATTATTCTTGCAGCACCACACGTTACAGTAACTGTCGAAGATTGCTGTCTGGAGAATGATTTATTATTATTATAGTATTCTTCAAAACAATGTCTACCTACACCGTTAACATTATACAACTTGCAAAAAACAAATGTAATTAGCCAATCACGGTAGAAATCAGCTCAGCTAGCATGTGGTTAGCGCAACAAGCTACGTTGTACTGTAAGTAATCCAGTTGAGTGACGTTAAGTCGAAGTAAACCGAAGCGTTTCCACCTCGGGCGAAAGATGACGCCCGGTCGTGAGGTGTCCTCACATAACTTCGGTGAGTGAAAAGATACTGAATTCGTCAAACGGACAAAGCATCTTGATTTTGATTTCGGCAAATAAAAATAGCCATTAGGTGGCGGATCCAGACCAGACGTTTTGGGGGATTCATATAGGGTGGCGTCAAAATGTTCTCTTACTTAAATACCCCAGATTCTCATGGCAATGGTTGGGTCTCACACAGAAATGGTTACGTTTTATAGGCCAAGAAAGTGGCTATTTTTGTGGTTGAACTACGCGATCCTTCAGGAAATCACCAAAGTTTAAAAACTCTTATATCGTTAATTTACAAAACTTTTGTATCAGGTTAAACAAGATTGGTCACCATTTTTCACAATCTGTACAGTAAATAAGAACACTGTTGGTGTCCCAAACAAAAACACCACCGCGGATTTTAACAATATAAAAATTTAAGATTTTATCTATACATTGTTTGTTTAATTCAAGTGAGTTAAATAGCAAACGAGCCTAGTATTGGCTGCGGATTTTACAGATCAAGTGGTCTGTTTTGGTCAAGCTTGCACAGATCAATTTGAACTGCACTGTTTTCATTTTGCGCATAACCAACATTTTTAGGGCTACTGTACGTTCATAAAGAACTGCTGCTAAAAGTTTAACTCCAGCAGGCTGTGTTTTTTAGGTCTTTTATGTTTCTATCTTTTGAAAAGCTATTCACAAATCTGATTAATATGGAGAAATGATTTAAAACTAATCTTATTTTTAAGGTACAGCCCAAACAAAGCTTAAATGGTGTAGTACGTCTTGTCAAAAACGCACATTAAAACACCATAACAAATTTACACAATACCTTGCATTCCTTGCAAGGAAGCTTACTCCAGTCGAAAGTCTAAAATACAATATTTGCTCATTATTCTATTTATTCTTACAGTATTTCAGGTACAAATAAAACGCAAACCATGTGGAGTAGACAAAAGTGACAGTGACAGCGAATGACAGAATCACCTATTATTACAATCAATGTCAATTACGCGTTGAATTAACGCTGTCATTTTGTTATTAGGTTGAAGTGGTACCTGATGATTACTTTTACTTGCAAACCGTAGTTTCACTAGGAATCTAAATCCATGTCGCACCAGGCATGTATAATTGCCATTATTGCGAACAAACGTTTTTTTTTTTTTTCCATCTGA